>MDTG01071268.1_pt1 | contig 116488 bp, 126 predicted proteins | sample 811421 | NCBI WGS metagenome assembly MDTG01 (sample SAMN05326645, study PRJNA326480) | marine metagenome | isolation source: seawater | place: Pacific Ocean: South East | collected 2011
AAGAACATCAGGTCAAATAATGTAAGCTTACTGAAATACTACGCGGTAGTTCAGTCGGTTGCTCTTAGCGACAAGCTTAGCCGGCCTGTCACGCCCGATCCAGTTATGCTCGCGGGTTCGAGTCCCGGTAGCTCCGCCATTTATTCCTTTTCAACAACATCAGCTCAAATAATGTAAGCTTACTTAAATACTACGCGGTAGTTCAGTCGGTTGCGTGTTACTTTGGTTGCTTTGCGCCCGGACATTTTTCAGGTAAGGTTAAGCGAAAACTGGTTCCTTTACCCATTATAGAATCTACGCTGATAGCGCCACCTAGTGTACTTGCCATCAAATTGTAAACAATAGCCAGCCCCAGACCACTGCCGCCATTACTTCTTTTTGTGGTGTAAAATGGCTCAAAAATACGTTTTTGCTCAGCTTTCTCTATCCCTTTGCCACTGTCCTTTACCGTCAGTTCAACACTGTTTTTCAGGTTTTTAGTAATAGAAAAGACAATTTGGTTGTCACTCTGTCCTGGTTCAAAAGCATGAATACACGCATTGATAACCAGATTGGTAATCACCTGGGCAATGGCACCGGGGTAGGTGGTGATGTTCACCGGTTGGTCACACTCAATAATATGATTTACATTATAGGCTTTAGTATAAGGTTTAAGGGTCGTGACCAGCGTATGAAGATAGTCTGCCAGATTAATGGTCTGAATATCGTAGCTTGATTGATCAACGGCGGTTTTTTTAAAATTAACCACCAGCTCGGCAGAGCGGTTCAGCGTGCGCTCAATCACGCCGTGACTATCACGCAACGCCATAATAGTCGTTTCCAGTTTACTGCGACTCAAAGTATTGCTAATCAGTAACGCCTGAAGTTTATCAGCAAGCTCTATACAGTGTGAGTTGGCGGTAATAGCAATGCCCAGCGGTGTATTGACTTCATGGGCTACGCCAGCGACCAACGTGCCTAAAGACGCCATTTTTTCTGATTCAACCAGTTGAGCCTGAGTGTGCTCTAATTCATGGATATGTTGTTCAAGCTGCTGGGTGCGCTCGACAACTCTTTGTTCAAGTTGTTGATTTAAAACCTCCAGCTGCTGCTGATATTTCTTTTTCTGGTTGGCAGTAAGTGCCCGGCCATACAAATCCGCCAGCGCAGCAACAAAGTGCGTTTCATCATCAGTCCAATGTTTTAACGTGTCTTTTTGTTCACAACAAATGATACCGATCATCTTGCCGCCAAAGCGGATGGGTACATCCAGCATTGACAGAATATTGGCTGGGATAAGGTAATTTTCGGTAAACTCTTTGGTCGCAGGATGGTTGCAAGCATCGTCGGCGCGAATAACACGCTGATGGTCCAGAGCGTTAAAGTAAACGGGTAAATCCTGACGATGAAAGATTGATTTTTCAGTACTTAAGGGTAAGTCGATATCAATCAATTGCTCGCAGGTAATCAGTTCGCGGTTGTCGTCAAAACACCAGAGGCTGACCCGGGAGATTTTCAGCCCGTTTAAGCAGGCTTGCAGTAGCAGCAATTCTGCTGCCTGGCTGTCGCCACTGTCGAGCACCGGGCTTAATGACACATGCAGCAGAATATTTTCAAGCGTTGTATCCACGTCAACCAACTTATTGGTTATGGCAGAGTAAACTGCCTGCTTTATTCAATGTAATCAGTTTTATAGTTACTATAGCAATGAATTAAGCCGGTGACGAACCAGCATCCTATTAATATGCCTGTTGGGATGTTATTTTTTAAGCGGTACTTTTCCTGCGATAAACCAACCAATAATCATCATCGCAACAAAACCAGCGGTGCCACTGCCGGCGGCAGGTAGGGCGGCAATCGCCGGACCAGGGCAATAACCTGCTAAACCCCAGCCAACACCAAAAATAGCCGCCCCGATCAGTAGCGACCTATCCAGCTGTTGTTTCGATGGCAGAGCAAAACCAGTGCTTAGCAGTGGCGCGCCCTTTTTTAACGATAATTTGTAGCCGATGGTATAGACTACCAACGCTGCAGCCATCACAAGCGCCAGGCTGGGATCCCAGTTACCGGTTAAATCTAAAAAGCCCAGTACTTTTTGCGGGTCAATCATTTTTGACACAGCAATACCTGCTGAGATAAGTAAGCCGGACAACAATGCAAAAAACAGTTGCATATAAACCTCACAAATTAAAAGAAACTGGCGACGACGACACCGGTGGCCATAAACATCATGGTTGCAGCAATAGAGCGTGGTGAAAAGCGACCAATTCCGCAAATACCGTGACCGGAAGTACAACCGCTGCCCCATGCCGTGCCAAGACCAACCAGTAAGCCGGCAATCAGGGTTCTGCTGTTAAGGTCGGGCGTACTAAAGCTAAAATCACTGATGGCCAAGCCGACCAATAAAGGGCCGAGTAGCAAGCCCGCTACAAAAGCCAGTCGCCAGCTACGTCCATCACGCTGAAACAGAGCCTGGCTGGCAATGCCTGAAATGCCGGCTATCCGGCCTAAAGTTACCAGCAGTAACAAGGTGCCCAGACCGATAAGGCTGCCGCCAACTAACGCTGATATCGGGGTGAAATTATCCATGCGGCGCCTCTACTTCTGCTGATTACTTTGCGTTGCTAAGTTAGCATCAAGCCAACCTTGCATACCACCGGCTACTGAGTAAACGTCATTAAACCCCATACGCTGCAATGATTCAGCTGCCAGGGCTGAGCGACCTCCGGAGCGGCAAATTAAATATAAGGGCTGTCTGGCTAACTCCGTCAGTGCAACATCGGCGGCACAGCCACTGGCAGCAACTGCAGGATGATTTGCCAGTTGCATTTCCAGTACGCCTCTTGGGTAATTAATGGCTCCGGCAATATGGCCCTGGGCAAACTCAGCGGGCTCCCGCACATCAATCAGTCGTGGCTCAGGGTTTTGCTCCAGGTAGGTTGCCAGTTCAGCAACCGTTACTTCGTTGATATTGTGCTTTGCTTCACTTATAAGTTGCTGTGCTGTTTTCATAACATGCTCCTGTAATAAAATTGACCATCTTTAAAGCACCGACTGGCTCACAACGACGATGGCCATCACCACTAAAAAAAGGGCGAAGCCACGCTGCAGGTTTTCTTTAGGCAGGCGCCGACCTATCCAGCCACCAACATAGCTGCCGACAATGCCGGCGACAATCATTAATGCAATAACAGACCAGTCAAACTGTAGTCCCTTAGCGCTGTAAACCATAAAATACTTAGTGAAGCCAACGAATGATTTCATTGCAATAATGAGCAAGCTGGTCGCAACACTGATAGCAATGGGCAGGCCTCCCATGAATACTAAAGCCGGCACGATAAGAAAGCCGCCACCAACACCAACAAAACCGGTAATAGCGCCGACCACAAGGCCATCGGCAATTACTTTGGCTTTGTTAAAAACGTGCTTGCCAGCATTATCTTTGAGTTTGCTGTGCCACATGAACCACGCTGCGATAAGCATCAATAGCGCAAATACCAGCAGCTGCCAACGGCTATCAACGAGGGTGCCTACCCAGGCGCCACCATAGGTGCCCAGCATACCCGGTACGCCAAACCATAGAACATGACGCCAGCTAATCAGTCTTTTCATACCGTTGTGCACTGAACCAAATAAACTGATGCCGGCAACGATAAGTAAGGAAGAAGCTATAGCCAGCTCTGCCGACATGCCAACGAGGTACAATAGTACTGGTACTGTCAGAATAGAGCCGCCCGAGCCAAACAGGCCAAGGCTTAAACCAATAATCAATGCTCCAAATAAAGCCAGCACATCGCCCCCATATAGCAAAAAAGAATAAACATATAACTGAATTTAATTCTAAAGGGTTTTAAGGCATTCAGCAATTAAAATTTAGTATAATCTAATTTAATGGCTATGCAGAATTTTTTACAGCGGCAGAATATGGAAGGAATAAGGGAGAAGCAGACTGAGCTTAGCGTATAAAGTTAAGCGCAGTCTGTTTTAGGGTATAAGTATCAGCGACTTAATTTTTGCTGAATTTCAGTAATAACATTTGCGATATCAAGCATCATTTTTTCACCGCTGCGGCGGTTTTTATATTCAACCTGTTGGTTATCCAGATTTCGCTCACCTATTACGATAGTATGAGGTATGCCAACCAGTTCCATGTCAGCAAACATGACTCCGGGACGCTCCCGGCGATCATCAAATAAAACCTCAATGCCTGCCTCGGTTAACTGCTGATATAGCTGTTCAGTAACTTCAGCGATGCGCACTGATTTGTGCATATTCATTGGGATCAGGGCGACCTGAAATGGCGCTATGGCATCAGGCCAGATAATGCCAAAGTCATCGTGATTTTGTTCAATGGCAGCGGCAACAATCCGGGATACACCGACACCATAGCAGCCCATCGTCATGGTTTGATGTTTGCCTTCTTCGTTCAATACTCCGGCCTTAAGTGCTTTTGAGTATTTTTCACCCAATTGAAAAATATGGCCAACTTCAATACCGCGTTTAATGATGAGCTTACCCGCACCGCGGGGGCTGGGATCGCCAGCCACAATGTTACGAATATCTGCAATCTCATATTCAGTGATATCACGCGCCCAGTTAACACCGCTAAGATGATAACCATCTTTATTGGCACCGGTAACAAAATCGGCAAGATGGGCGGCGCTGCGATCCGCCACAACGCGGATGTTTAACCCTACCGGGCCCACGGAACCCGGACCCGCGCCGCACAGTGACCGGATTTGCTCATCGGTCGCAAATTGCAGCGGGCTGGCAACACCTGCCAGCTTTTCGGCTTTAAGCTCGTTTAATTCATGATCGCCACGCACCACTAATGCAATCAGTTGCTGCTTGCCATGCTCATCCGCTTTTGCAAGTACAAACAACGTTTTAGCAATGGTTGCCGCTGCAATATTTAATAGTGCAGCAACCTCGGCTACCGTACCTGCTGCCGGAGTTTCAATTTTAGTTAATGCTTTTTCAGCCGCCGGTTTGCTGCCTTCTGGTGCCAATGCTTCAGCCATTTCAATATTGGCGGCATAGTCGCTGCTGTCAGAAAATGCGATGGCATCTTCACCTGATTCAGCCTACACATGAAACTCATGTGAAACGCTGCCACCAATAGCACCGCTGTCTGCCTGCACGGGCCGGTAATCCAGGCCCAGCCGATTAAAAATATTGCAGTATGCACGGTACATGGCATCGTAAGTTTGTTGCAAACTATCCTGACCCAGGTGGAAAGAATAAGCATCCTTCATCAAAAATTCACGGGCCCGCATTACACCAAAACGCGGCCGGCGTTCGTCCCGGAATTTTGTTTGGATCTGATACACATTCAGCGGCAATTGTTTATAGCTGGTAATTTCGCGACGAACCAGATCAGTAATGACTTCTTCATGAGTCGGACCTAACACATAATCGCGTTGATGACGGTCTTTAAATCGCAACAATTCGGCGTCCATTGTTTCCCAGCGACCAGACTCCTGCCACAGCTCAGCAGGTTGCACCATTGGCAGTAATACCTCTATTGCCCCGGCTTTATTCATTTCCTGACGTACAATTTCTTCAACTTTACGCAACACGCGGACACCTGTCGGCAGATAGCTGAACATACCGGTGCCAAGCCGGCGGATCATGCCGGCTCTTAACATCAGTTTATGACTGATAATTTCGGCGTCGGAAGGCGTTTCCTTTACCGTTGATAATAAATACTGGCTGGTGCGCATGCTGCTCTCAAAAAAGTAGTCAAAAAATTGCCATCATTCTAGCAAGTCATTTAGTCAGGCAGAAGTTGAATCTGATGTTTTATTGGCTTATTTGTCACTTGCTGGTCTTCGAGCATGCCACCTATCGTATAAAGGACGCCGTCAATATTCAGCAAAGTTCGGCTATCCATGATGGCACGGCTCTGTGCTGCCGTGTGCCACTGTTGCCGGCTAACCGAATATATCCAAACCTCCGCACTGGGTGCCGTAGGGCGGCCCTGATAACTAATCCCGTTGAAAATATAGGCAGACTGGCTACCGCCAACAAATACGATAACCTGCTCGCCATTTAACTCAGTACCGGTAGCTGCCATCCTAAAGCGCGCCTTGCCGGTAGGATGGGGTACTTGCTGCCAGGCTATTTCATTCGCTTTAACGCCAATAATGCCTTGCCAGCAGGCGGGTTCCATCACAAAGGTACGTGGTGTAGCGACTGGGTATTCTACGGCAACGCCATCGCACAGCAGCAGGGTATTGCCAACAATACCTCCCGCTAAGCCCGAGACGGGTTTACCCGGATACGGAGTCGCCTGTGACCAGCGCTGAGTAAAATTATCGAACAGTTGCATCAGATTGATATTACCATGGTCACTCCAGCCGCTTGCCAGGTAGATGTAGCGGTTCTGATACGGCAATGCGACGGCATCATCTACCGGTACCGGTATATCATTAATCCGGGTGTAACGCCGGGTAACCGGGTCAAGCCGATAACTGTCAGCTGCAGTTTGCTTGCTGCCATCAGCATTAATGGTAAAACCACCGAACAGGAAAAAATTATTATTTAGTGCCACCATACTGGCACCGGCACGACCCGTAAGCCGCTGCTGGCTTGGCACTGCCGGTAATTCGGTCCAGCCAAATTCATCCAGGGTATGCATCCATACTTTGTTATGCAGATCAGTGCTTTGTTTGCCAGGACCCATGCCCAGAGCACTGACGATATAGGTTTTGCCTCGTACGGTGGTGCTTGCCACACTATTATTGCTTACCGGCTCAGGTAAGTCGGGTATCGCAATGCTACTGGCTGTAGCCGTCAGCAAACTAAGGTAGCTGAGAGATTTCAGTAACATGGTTGTGGTCTCCATTGACAGTCCATTTAATATTAAAGTGGTACAGCGTCATACCGTAATGTTGTTCAGCATCGCGTTGTTTTTTATAGGATGGCCGGGGATCCTGTTTTAATACTTTTTCTATAAGTAACGCTAATTCCGGATGCTTTTTCTGAGCCAGGCAAAATGCGTTGGCTTGCTCACTAAAAGTAACCGCCATCCCGGTTTGTGGTGCGCTGTCAGCAAAGCCCCCAGCCGCTTCAGGCAGGGCATCAGCATAGGGTAAATACGGTTTAATGTCTAAAATGGGCGTACCATCCAGCAAATCTATACCGCTAAGCTCCAGCACCAGATTACTATTACGCCGGTAAACCCTTTCCAGTTTAACGACGGACAGGCCAATTGGATTAGGTCTGAACGTTGCCCGGGTGGCAAAAACGCCTTTTCGGGCGTTGCCCCCCAGCCGCGGCGGTCTGACTAAAGGCGACCAGCCCTTGCTGGCGGTTTCATGAAATACGAAAACCAGCCACAAATGACTGAATGCCTCAATGCCGCGCACAATATCATCTTCTGCATAGGGCGGCGCCAGTACCAGTCTGCCTCTTGCTTCGGCAATTAAACCGGGTTGACGGGGAATCGCAAACTTTTGTTTATAAGGCGACTCGACAGTACCTATTACCTGAAACTGAAAAGAACTCATTTTGGTCTACACACCGCCAGCATGATCAATCGGGCATTATGCAGTTGCAATTGCGAAACAACAAGCGCAAGCAAAGACGTCTGAATATCTTTGACGCTAGATGGTTATTGCGCAAGAATAACGTAGCCAATGTTAATTTAAGAGTAAAAGATGGAACGAAAAACCCTGTTAACAGAATGCCCTGACTCAAAAGGGCTTATCGCTCAAATTACCAATATTTGTTACAAGCATCAGCTTAATATTATTCGCAATACCGAATATGTTGACCCGGTAACAGGCCAGTTTTATATGCGAACCGTGCTGGAAGGAGTATTCAATGACACCACGTTACTATTCGATCTGGACCGTGCATTACCGCCCGGCAGTCGCCGCAGCTTGTTAAGTGATGGTGCCAAAAAAGTGGTAATACTCGTTACCAGAGAAGCGCACTGCCTGGGCGATATTTTAATTAAGGTATTTGATGGCTCGCTGGCGTTAGATATCGCCGCAATTGTCGGTAATTATCCACAGCTGAGCAGCCTGGCTGACAAGTTTGAGATCCCTTATCACTATATCAGCCATCAGGGGCTTGGTCGCGCCGAGCATGAACAGCAGCTTCTGGCAACCATAGCACCCTATCAACCCGATTATTTAGTGCTTGCCAAGTTTATGCGAATTCTGACTGCCGATTTTGTCGCACAGTACCGCATCAGAATTATCAATATACATCATAGCTTTTTACCGGCCTTTATTGGTGCAAACCCTTATCAGCAAGCGTTTGAACGTGGGGTGAAAATTATTGGCGCCACCGCGCATTTTGTGAATGAACAGTTAGATGAAGGCCCGATTATTGAACAGATGGTTCGCACTGTCGATCATAACTTCAGTGCTGACGATATGGCCAAAGCGGGTCGGGATGTTGAAAAAGCGGCCTTAAGCAGAGCCTTGCAGCTGGTGGTTGAAAATCGGGTGCTGGTGCATGGCAATAAAACGGTGGTGCTGTAACGGGCGTTTACATTGTGCATATTATCTTTAATACTGGAGCAAATCGTTACACGTTAGCCAAGTCGTTACACGATAACAAAAAGGAACATGGTTATGAAAATACTGCTGTTGTTGTGCAGCATGCTATTTACAGCAGCTATTGGGGCTGCAGAAACCGGCGCACTGCACCCTAAATTAGAGGTATTCAGACCTTATCTTGGTCAATACTGGCAAGGTAACCTTGCCGAGCCTGGCAGCACTAAGGCGGTTATTGATCGCTCTCACTGGTTCCGGGCATTAAATGGCCAGGCAATAAAAACGGTGCACTCTATTAATCATGGTGAGTATGGTGGCGAGTCTTTTATTTTTTGGGACGAAGCTAAAAACAGTCTGGCGTACTATTATTTTACAACGGCTGGATTTTATACCTATGGCACGATGCAATTTAATCCGCAAAGTGGCGAAATTACCGCGCTGGAAAATGTTGAGAACAACCAGAACGGCATTACACAGGTTAAATCACACAGTAAAATTATGCCTGATGGTACTCTGGAGGTTCGCTCGACCTATTTACAGAATGAGCAATGGGTGCAAGGACACAGTGCGGTATATCAACCCGTTGCACCTCAGGAAATCATTTTTAAATAGCTGGCTACGCAGCTTACTATCAGCTTTCAAGCGGGTCCATAGCATAGATGTCGTCTATTTTATCGGCACAAGAGTGACTGACCCGCAGATCTTTAACTCTGCCATTGCGCAAACTGTATACCCAGCCATGGATAGCCAGAGGTTGTCCCCGTTCCCAGGCTTCCTGCACAAAGCTGGTATGACATAAATTGCGTACCTGCTCCATCACATTCAGTTCAATTAAACGGTTAAGTCGTTCATTGTCATCGGCATAACTGTCAACTTCTTCGCGATGCATGGCGTAAACGTCTTTCACATTGCGCAACCAGTTGTCTACAAAGCCAACCCGTTGTTTCATCATGGCCGCTTTAACACCACCACAGCCATAATGTCCCACGACCAAAATATGTTTTACTTTTAAAATATCAATCGCATACTGCAAAACCGATAAGCAGTTCATATCAGAATGCAACACTAAATTGGCGACATTTCGGTGAACAAACAGCTCGCCAGGCAACAGACCGACAATTTCATTGGCCGGAACTCTACTGTCAGAGCAGCCAATCCATAAATACTCCGGTGCCTGTTGTTCTGATAGTTGTTTAAAAAAACCCGGTTGCTCACGTTCGATCCGATCGGCCCAGTTTTTATTGTTAATAAATAAATCTTTAAATTTTGGCATAACACTGATCCTGCTAAAAAGTTCGCGTTAAGATAGCCGATTCTACCTTATTTAAGAGCACCGACCACCCTAATTTAGTTCTGATGGTTCAGGTTGTCATTGATATTAACGGTCATATTCGGGGTGACGTTTGCTAAAAAAGCTGGCTATACTAAGCGCTGTCAGTCATTTTTTCTTATGGAAAGTATCGCAAGGAGTTGCAATGATCCCGGTAATCTTATCTGGCGGGTCGGGTACCCGGCTCTGGCCTTTGTCACGTGCAAATAAACCTAAACAATTTCTGTCCTTGGTTAACGAAAAAAGTATGCTGCAAAATACCTTGCTGCGCTTGAGGGGCCTTGAACAGCTGGCACCACCCATAGTAGTTTGCAATGAAGATCATCGGTTTATGGTAGCTGAGCAGCTGCGCGAGCTGAAGATTGGTGACGCCTGCATTATGCTTGAGCCGGTGGGCCGTAATACGGCGCCTGCTATTGCGATAGCGGCTATTCAGGCCATGCAGTTGCAGCAACAGCAACAAGATCCGGTGTTACTTGTGTTGGCGGCTGATCATGTTATTCAGGATATTCCTGCATTTCAGCAAGCGGTAATGGAAGCTCAGCTGGCAGCTGAAGCGGGAAAATTAGTCACCTTTGGCATCGTGCCGGTGTCAGCACATACCGGGTATGGCTATATCAGACATAGTCAGCAAAATATTGATCAGATACCTAATACTTATCAGGTCACTGAGTTTAAAGAAAAGCCCGACAGAAAAACGGCAGAACATTATCTGGCATCAGGCGAATACTGCTGGAACAGCGGCATGTTTATGTTCAAAGCCAGCAGCTTGTTGGCTGAGCTTGAAAAATTTGCACCAGAGATTGTAAAAGCATGTCGGTTAGCGGTGACCACTGCCAGTCAGGATTTAGATTTCGTCAGGGTAGACAATGAAGCATTTAGCACCAGCCCGGCCGACTCGCTGGATTATGCCGTGCTGGAGAAGTCTGACAATACCGTAATGGTGCCACTTAACGCGGGCTGGAGTGATGTTGGCAGTTATGACGCGCTTTGGGATGTGATGGCAAAAGATGCCGAGGGCAATGCCTGTCGGGGTGATGTAATGCTGGAGGCAACCCGCAACAGTTATATCAACGCCGAAGAGAAACTGGTCGCCGTTATTGGTTTAGACAATGTGATAGTAGTAGAAACCAAAGACGCGGTTTTGGTGGCAAACAAAAATGATATTCAACAAGTAAAAAGTATTGTGCAACGACTACAAAGTTATGGCCGCAGCGAAGTGGATTTGCATCGGGAAGTGTTCCGGCCCTGGGGCAAATATGACTCAGTTGATCAGGGAAAGCGCTACCAGGTAAAACATATTACGGTAAAACCCGGCGCAAAATTGTCGGTACAAAAACATCATCATCGGGCAGAGCACTGGGTAGTGGTAAGTGGCACTGCGTTGGTTAGAAACGGTGATGAAGAATTTATGGTTACTGAGAATGAGTCGACCTTTATACCGATTGGGGTTGTTCATTCGCTGGAAAATCCCGGTAAAATTCCACTGGAATTAATTGAAGTTCAGTCTGGCAGTTACCTTGGGGAAGACGACATAGTACGTTTTGCCGATAAGTATGGCCGGGAGTAATATGAACTCACTATCCTGCTTTAAAGCATATGACATTCGGGGCAAACTGGGTGAGGAGTTAAATGAGCAAATTGCCTACAGCATTGGTCGTGCCTATGCCAGAGTCATTAAACCGGCTACGGTTGCAGTCGGGGGCGACATACGCCATAGCTCAGAGTCGCTTAAATTAGCGCTGACGCTGGGCTTACTTACCGAAGGTGTTGATGTCCTTGATTTAGGCATGACCGGGACTGAAGAAATCTATTTCGCCGCACAACATCTGGCTATTGATGGCGCCATTGAAGTGACCGCCAGCCATAACCCTATTGACTACAACGGCATGAAGTTAGTCAAAGCTCAGTCCAGGCCAATAAGCGGTGACAGTGGGCTTTTTGCTATTCGTGATGAAACTGCGCGGTTACAATCGGAATTATTTTCGCCATCGGCGTTGGCGACATTAACCCTGCAAAGTAAAACACTGGCAGCTAATGAAAAATGGCATTCTGGCAACGCGAGCTACCAGAAAAGTAGTATTCTAAAACCCTATATTAAGCATTTGCTCAGCTATATCACCCCCGTCAATATTCAACCACTAAAGCTGGTTGTTAATTCGGGTAATGGTGCTGCAGGGCATGTCGTGGATGCGCTGGAGCAAGCTTTCGTTGAGCATGCTATCCCGATACATTTTGTAAAAATACATCATCAGCCAGACGGCAGTTTCCCGAATGGTATCCCAAACCCGTTGCTGATTGAAAATCGTCAGGCAACTTCAGATGCAGTGCGCCAGCATCAGGCCAATTTTGGTATCGCCTGGGATGGCGATTTTGATCGTTGTTTTCTATTTGATGAGCAAGGGCATTTCATCGAAGGCTATTATATTGTTGGGTTGCTGGCTGCGGCGTTTTTAAAAAAAGAACCCGGTGCCAAAATTATTCATGACCCACGTTTATACTGGAATACTGAAGCGGTATGTCGGCAATATAATGGTAAGGCAATATGCAGTAAAACAGGCCACGCTTTCATAAAAGAAAGAATGCGTAAAGAAGATGCCGTTTATGGTGGGGAAATGAGTGCCCATCATTATTTTCGTGACTTTTCATATTGTGACAGTGGTATGATCCCCTGGCTACTTGTAGCAGAGTTATTATCATTATCAGGTAAAAAATTATCACAATTGGTACAGCAAATGATTGCTGACTATCCCTCTTCCGGTGAACTAAATTTTAATATTGCTAACCCTCTGCAGGTAATTTCTAAATTAGCAGAGCGCTATGCACAAGAGGCTGCTGAGATTGATGATATTGATGGGTTAAGTATGAAGTTTGCTGATTGGCGTTTTAATCTTCGCGTGTCTAATACAGAAAACGTCGTTAGATTAAACGTTGAAACTAACGCTGATATTAAGTTAATGGAGCAAAAGACAGCTGAATTAAAATCTTTATTAACTGAGCCTGAATAGATGTAGTTTTTTTATAATTATATCTTGAGTTAAAAGTCTTTGGCTGCTTTATTTAGTCGCTTAAATTGCTTATTCTTTATGAAATTTTATGTAAAGGAGCGAATCGTGTCTTTATTATTAGATAAAAAAGAGTTAAAAAAAGCCGCCAAAGAATTAAACCTGGTTAAACTTACCGATGTTATTGAAACCCTGAATGGCGTTTTGGCAGAGCGTCAGCAAGAAGTGGAATTAATTGCGCAGCTAGAGGGAATGGCTAAAGCGCAGGGGTACACCATGGAGCAGCTTGGCTACAAACAAAGCAGTGATGTTGTGGTAGCAGAGAGCTCAGACAGCGGCAGTTCAAAAAGGCCAGTGAAGCCAAAGTTTAAAACGATAAACAAAGACAGTCAGTTTTTTTATGTCGAAAATGGTCAGCTTCAGCTGTTACGCACGCATACCATGAAGAAAGGTTTGCAGCAACGTGGTATTCAGGTAGTACCACTTGCCAAGGTAGATAAAAAATTCGCCAAGGATATCGATAAGCTTATTGCCGATGCCACCGCGCAGGCTGTTGAGAATTTTAATAGTAAAGTTGCCATCTGGAATGAATGGGCAGTGGCTAACGGTGGCGAGATATTAGAGAAACGCTGAGCGAATAAATTGCGGTAGCACTATTAGCATTAGCACTATTATCCAGTAGTACTCTTAACAATAAAAAACCGGCGTTAACGCCGGTTTTTTTAATTTAGTCCGTTGACGCTTGTGTTACTTTGGTTGTGCATCCAGTGATTTTCCATTTTCAGATTTACTGTCATCGGCCATTAAATACACATAAAGCCACATTAAATCTTCCGGTGTTTTTAAACGCATCGGATCTTCTCCCGGGTAGGCTTTCGCGCGCATGGCGGTGCGGGTTGCGCCCGGATTAATACAATTAACCCGAATGGAGCTGCCAGCATATTCATCAGCCATAACCTGCATCAACCCCTCTGTTGCAAATTTTGATACGGCATAAGGACCCCAGTACGCACGGCCAACGCGGCCCACGCCAGATGAAGTGAATACGACAGAGGCCGCCGGCGCTTTTTTAAGAACCGGTATTAATGCCTGAGTCATTAACATGGCAGCGGTGACGTTTATTTGCATAATGTCATGCCAACTTGCCAGATTAATGTGCTCGAAGGGGCTAAGCACACCCAGCAAGCCTGCATTGTGCAGCACGCCGTCGAGTTTACCGAACTCACGCGCTATGGTGGTCGCCATGTCGTTATAATGAGAGGATGTAGCGCCTTTCAAATCAAGTGGCACTATTGCTGGTTCTGCGCCGCCTGCCGCAATAATTTCATCGTATACCGCTTCAAGCTTTTTTACTGTTTTCCCAAGCAAAATAACGGTTGCGCCATATTTGGCGTATGTGAGCGCAGCAGACCGACCAATGCCATCACCGGCGCCGGTGACTAAAATAACTTTATTTTGTAACGCCGCTGCCGGCGCGTTGTAGTTATTCATAAAATCTAACCTGTTAGCATTGAAAAACGGCGCAAGCATACGCTTAAAACAACTATTTTGCATCTTTCTTGCTACCAACTGTATTTTTGCGCTAGCGATCTGTCAGACTTTGAGTTAACTTTAACTGGTCGTAGCTGTTCGCAAAGAACAGCCACTTTAAACGAAAAAGAATTCGTAATAAGCAAAGCAAGGTTTTGCTTTGCAATAAAAAAATAAAGCGTTTAGGACGGGGAGAAATTATGAAAAAGCTTGCTATTAGTATCGCTGTTGCGGCGGCGGTCGGTCTGGCTGGTTGCGGTGATTCGTTGGAAGATTTAAAACAAGAAGCTGCACAACCAGGTGGAACAGTTGTACCTGCATCACGAGTGATTTTTGACCCAACCGCAAGTCGGGTATCGGTACCAAACGATTTACTGTTCCAGGGAACCACTGACGGTACATTAACATTGGACAGTGGCGCTAACCCAGATTACACCAACCCTCAGGTGGCTTTAGGTGCGCTTGATGGCTGGTCAACCCAGAATCCATTTGCCATTGACCTAAGCTTTCCGCCAGGTGTAACGCTCAATGCGGATACTGCACAAGCCCCAGGCGCAGTGCGGGTATTTAAAGCATTAATGGGTGATCCGGCATCACCTGAAGCCGCCTGTACCTCAGTACCGCGTGGTGCTGCGTGTCAAATTGTGGAAGAACTGCAATTTGGGCAAGACTTTGTTACCGCCGGGCGTGGTAACAGCGTTGCGGTTATTCCGTTAAAGCCATTAGATAACGCAACAACTTATTTGCTGGCACTTACCGACGTATTGCAAGATAGTACTGGTGAGTCAATTAAGCCCTCGACAACTTATGAGCTGGTTAAACAGGATATTACCACCTTACCGTTAGCCAGTGCTTCTCAGCGTGCATTGCAAGGTGTGATCAATAGCTTTGAAAATGTCATGGCCAGAGACGAAGGTGTTAATAAAGACAATATTATTTACACTGCTGCCATTACCACGCAGTCAGTTGGCGCTGTATTATCAACGTTAAAGCAGTTAATGGCCTCACCGACACCAACAGGCTATGGTCCGTCTGCTTTAGTTGTTAACAATACGGGTTTAACGGTATCGCAATTAAACCCTGCTTTTGCTGGCAGTCCGGCATTTGCGATAACCCGTTATTACACCGGTACATTAACCCTGCCTTATTATCTGGGCATGCCTACGGAAGCGAACCCGAGGGCACCGCTCAATGCACGCTGGATGGCCCGTTGTGACAGTGGTGCGACACTGGCTGCTTTGCCTGCTTCGATGAAACCTGAGAGCCCAGTATCTGAAAATGATGGCGCTTGCCAGGCGTTTAGTGGCGGTGCATTGCGCGATTTAGGTGTTGACCCTGCGCGTCACCTGACCAAGTTCAATACCATTCCTAAGATCAACAGTTATCAGGCGGTTGATGTGCAGATGACCGTGCCAGATGCGAACGTTATCACGATGCCTGAAGCCGGTTGGCCGGTTGTTATTTTGCAACATGGTATCACCTCGCGTCGCTCGGATATGCTGGCCATTACCGGCACGTTGGCGTCGCAAGGTTTTGCTACAGTGGCAATTGACCATCCGCTGCATGGCGATCGTGGTTTTACCGCTGAAGTTCAGAATGCTGAGGGGCAGACGTCAACCCTGACCTTCAACGCTTCGACAAACTCTGCAACTGACTATATGAACCTGTCTAACTTGCTGGTTACCCGTGATAACTTACGGCAAAGTATTGCAGATATGCTGGCGTTGCGTTTAGCACTTAACTTTATACAGGGTGTTGATTTAGATACCAGTCGGGTGCAGTTTTTAGGTCATTCGCTCGGTGGCATAACTGGCACGTCTATGGTGGCGCTGGCAAATACCAGTACTGGTAACGCGCAGTTAGATGCACTTTACAGTGTTGAAACCGCCGCACTGGCAATGCCTGGTGGCGCGGTCGCTAACTTCCTGCTTGACTCAGCAGCCTTTGGTCCGTTGATTAAAGCAAGCGTAATGCTAGGTGCTGGTGGTGAGCTTACCAGTCAATTTGTCACTTATGTTGCTACTAATACCAATTGTGGCGTGCCAACGGCAGCAACTGCAGCTAGCTATCCTGCATGTGCTGCACCTGTGGTTAATGCTTACCTGATGACTTTAACTGAACCCGCTAATGCGGCTCAGCAAGCGCGGGTATCGGCAACTCTGAGCCAGTTTGCATTTGCGGCGCAGACGGTAACTGACGCCGGCGACCCAAATAACTATGCTGAGCGTATGGTAAATAGTGAAACGCCAGTATACATGATTGAAGTCGTGGGCGACGGTATGGACAACCTGCCTGATCAGGTTATTCCTAATGGTTTCTTCAACCCATTAGCAGCGCTGGCTGCTGGTAGAATGCCATTAGCGGGTACTGAGCCTTTAGCCCGCTTACTAGGTGCCGATGCTATTCCTGCAGCTGCGGGCGGCTGGAGCCTTGAAGGTGGCAATGCTATTGCAAGGTTTAATGCTGGTAACCATAGCTCTATTTTAAGCCCGGCGGGTAGCCCGGCAGCAACTCAGGAGATGCAAACGCAAAGCGTAACCTTCTTCTTAAACAGAGGTCAGGCAGTGTTGGTATCTAACCCTGCCGTGTTAGCTAGCGGAAACTAACTGAGTAAGCTATAACAAAGCCCGGCGGCTTTATGCGCCGGGCTTTTTCTTTTTATTAATCAGAATAGAATGAGCGTATTTAATCAGACAGGAGTGTTACTTTGGCATTTTTAATGGAATATGGCATGTTTTTGGCTAAAGCAGCCACTATTGTTTTTGCGATAGGGTTAGTTGTTGGCATTGTGGTAAATGCCAGCCATAAACCGAAAGCGAAGAAAGGTCAGCTGGAGTTTACCGATTTGAGTAAACATTACCGGTTGCAAACAGCAGAGTTACAACAACGATTGCTGGATAAAAAAGGGTTTAAGCAATGGCAGAAATTGCAACAAAAGGAACTGAAACAACAATCTGTCGCGTTGCCGTGTTTGTTTGTACTTGAGTTCAATGGTTCCATGGACGCCAGGGAAACTGAGTCATTGCGGGAAGAGGTGTCAGCCGTTCTTGCGATCGCCAAGCAAGATGATGAAGTGGTACTGCGGCTGGAGAGCGGGGGCGGGGTAGTGCATGGTTATGGATTGGCGGCCTCGCAGCTTGACAGGCTGCGCCAGCAGAATATCTCCCTGACTGTCGCGGTAGATAAAGTGGCGGCCAGCGGCGGCTATATGATGGCGTGCATCGGCACAAAAATTATTGCTGCACCCTTCGCTATACTGGGCTCAATTGGTGTGATTGCTCAGCTGCCAAACTTTCATAAATTATTACAGAAAAATTATGTCGATTTTGAGCAATTTACCGCAGGTGAGTTTAAACGGACCGTAACCTTGTTCGGTGAAAATACCGATAAGGGCAGGCAAAAGTTTCAGCAGGAACTGGAAGAGACTCATGGTTTATTCAAGCGCTTTGTCGAGCAGCACCGACCACAGCTCGATGTATCTCAGGTTGCAACGGGCGAACATTGGTTTGGTTATCAGGCACTTGATTTGCAATTAGTTGATGAAATCCAAACCAGTGACGACTATCTGATGACGAAATTGTCAAGCCATAGGGTGTTTAAGGTAACCTATCAGCTTAAAAAAGGCCTGGCTGAGAAAGTGGGTATGGGCTCAGCCAATGTGCTGTCGCTCTGGTGGCAGAAACTGGTACAGCAGAGTTGGCTACGCTAATGTTCCAGCGCATAAAAAAACAGGCCTTATAGGCCTGTTTTTTTTGAATACCACGTGTTATTGGCGTAAATGATGGAAATCGACTTTTTCGTCTTTCATGCCGGCATTAACATCATCAAATGTTGCCTGATCAAATTGTTTTTCACTTTTACCAACAATACAAGAGACCATCGCATCACCGGTCACATTTACCGCGGTCCGGGTCATATCCAGTAGCCTGTCAACGCCAATAATTAAGGCAATACCTTCCACTGGCAAGCCGACTTGTTGCAACACCATCGCCAGCATAATTAAGCCAACGCCAGGGACACCCGCGGTGCCAATAGAAGCCAGTGTTGCAGTCAGAATCACCATCAGATAATCAGCAACGGTCAGATCAACCAGGTAAACCTGGGCGATAAACACCGTGGCCACGCCCTGCATAATCGCCGTACCATCCATGTTAATAGTGGCACCCAGCGGCACAGTAAAGGACGCTATGCTATTTTTCACCCCAAGTTTCTTAGTAACGGTTTCCATAGTCACAGGCATAGTCGCGTTGCTGCTGGACGTACTAAAGCCGAATAACGCTGCGTCGCGCATTTTACGCAGAAAGATAAACGGATTTAAACCGGTTAGTAGCTTCAGGATAATGCTGTAACTGAACAAGCCGTGGAAAATGAGAACCGTCAGCACCACGCCAAAGTACATGGCCAGACTTTTAATGGTTTCAAAACCCAGGGTGGTAAATAACTTTGCCATCAGGAAGAACACGCCATAGGGCGCCAGGTTCATCAGAATGGTCACCAGTTTCATTATCACTTCACTAAGGTCATTAAACACCGCTGCCAGCCTTTCGCCGGGCTTACCGCTCAACGCCATTGCTAAACCAAACAACACGGCAAAGACAATAACCTGCAACATATTACCCTGAGCCATCGACTCGATAGGGTTACTGGGAAAAATATCGATAAACACCTGAGCAAGGGAGGGCGCTTCAGACACATCGAAATTAGCATCAGATTGGCGCTCAACCCCTTTACCCGGGCCAACCACCAAGGCAGCGGTCATCGCCAGACTGATGGCGATAGCAGTGGTAATAAGATATAAGCCAATCGTTTTACCGCCCAGTCGTCCCAGGGTAGAGGTATCTGATAATGAACAGGTACCGCAAACCAGTGAGACAAAAACTAACGGCACAACAAGCATTTTCAAGCTGGCGATAAAAATTTCACCGCCAGCATGAAAAACACCGTCTATAAAAAAAGCTTTCAGCGGTAATGCCATGCCAAACAATGTGAGCACCCGCTCTTCCTGTCCGGCTAAAATAGCTTTAAAAAAGAAACCCACTAAGATACCGGCAACCATGCCGATAACGATACGGGCAGTTAATCCCAACTTTCTATTATTGCTCATTGTTTTAGTGATATATCGGTGCTGAATGGTCACAAGACTATCAGTTTGCGACGCTATTGGGCAGGCTTGATAAAAATTTTTTTGAAAATTGCTGTGACGTAGTGATAATTAATGGTTTAAGATGCAATTAACAAAAACTATATATAAAAAAACAGTTAGGGAGAGTTTTCATGCGAAACATCCGGCAACTACTCGTTGCATTAATGATTACATCGCTCGCCGCCTGCGGTGGCGGCGGTACCTTGGACAATAGCGGCGGCGATGGCGGCGGTGGGTCAGGTGGCAATACTCCGGTATTTACCCTTGCGCTTACCCTGACTAATGCTGCAGGAACTGAGACAAATAATTTATCGCAAGATACGCCACTAGTTGTAACGGCTACTTTAAGTGCAACAAATGATGGCAATGTATCAAACCGTCTAATCAGTTTTGACGTGTCTGGTGATGGGCTTGCTTTGCTGGGTAACGATGCGGGCTCAGCATCAACCAACGCAGCTGGCGTAGCGACAATCCCCCTGAATGTGGGTAATCGCTCTGGCGCAGGCCAGGTGACGGCGACCTTTGGTGAAATATCGGCCAGTGCGGTATTTAATTCTGCAGGTGACGGCGGTGATGATGTTGATGTAACGATCGGCAGTATTCGTTTAATCGCGGACAAACTTCTGCTTGGTTCGGGCGCGTCAGATAAAGTTGAGCTGAGTGCGTTGGTTCGTGATACAAACAACGTTACTTTGGCCGGTGTACCAGTGACCTTCTCTGCTGACTCTGGTGAAATTACTATCGTTGATACCGTCACCGGTACTAACGGTATTGCCAAAGCAACCCTGACTACCCTGTCCGATAGCAACAATCGTGATATTACGGTTATTGCCAGAGTGCAGCAGCAAACGGCTGAACTGGTAGTTGACGTGGTTGGAACTAATCTGCAAATTGCTGCTCCTGCCGCGGTTGTGTTAAACGACAGTGCCACAATTGATGTGTTTGTTACTGATTCAAGTGGTAATGGTATTCAGGGTGTCGTACTTGATGTCAGCTCTGCCTTGGGTAACAGCTTAAGTGAAACCAATCCGGTGACAGTTGGATCGGGCGGCAAAGCTTCATTTACCTACACCGGCGTTAACAGCGGTGTTGATACCTTAACGGTCACAGCCCTTGGTATTTCCAGCAGTGTTGAGCTTAATGTCAGTCCTGATACCTTTGTTTTTGAGCAAATAAACGGTGAAGAAAATGAAGTCGTAGAGATACCGTTAAATACTGCACAGGCGTTGGGTGTACAGTGGCTGATTGATGCGTCACCCAATGTGGGTGAGTCGGTAAGTTTTGCTACCTCTCGCGGCTTTATTGCAACAACTGCTGCAGGCTTAGTAGATGAGCACGTTACCGTGTCACAGACTACCGATGCTGCTGGTGAAGCAGAAGTGTTTGTACAGTCTGGCTTTGCCGGGTTGGCGACCATTGCTGCTCAGGGTGGTGATGCAGAAAGCAGTGTTAATGCGCAAAAAATTGTTGAGTTTGTGGCAACGACACCAACCAAGGTAGAAGTGCAGGCTTTTCCGGCTCAGGTTGGCTTGGGCGAAACCAGTGCGGTTCGCGCTATTGTCCGGGATGCCAACAATAATCCGGTTAAAAACCAGAATGTGGTATTTACTCTGGATAATGCCGCTGGCGGCCAATTGAGTGCGGTACTGGCCCGGACTAACTCACAAGGGGTTGCTTCTACTGTATTCACTGCAGATAGCACCACTGGTGGTGGTGTCGCAGGCCTGAACCTTGTGGTTAAAGGTGCGTTAGCAGCGAACGATTCGATCGTCGGTGAAACCGATATAGCAGTGGGTCGCAGAACATTGTTCTTTCGCTTTGGTACCGGTAACGTAATTACCAAACCGAACGACAGTACTTATGCAAAAGAGTTTTCAATCATTGTTACTGACAGCTCAGGTAATCCGGTTCCTAATCAACAATTAAACGTTGCAGTTGTTCCGTTATCTTACTCCAAAGGCGTATGGGTTAAATCACCTACACCACCTGCTGCATTCAGAAACTGGGCGGCTGAAGTATCGATTACCTGTCCGAATGAGGATGTAAATCTGGATGGTATTCTGGAAGTTTCAGAAGATACCAATGGTGATGGTGAGATTACCCCGGGTAACCGTGCCACAGTGCCTGCAACAGTGACTGCAGATGACAGTGGTATTGCGGTATTCAGTATCCAGTATCCGCAAGACGTGGGTGCCTGGATGGACGTGCGGCTGCAAGTATCAGGAACTGCGTCTGGTACGGAAAACGTGGCTTCACGTAATTATGGTTTACCGGTAGCGAGTGAAGATGTTACTACTGAGACATCGCCACCACCAAGTAATCCTTTCGGAACGGTTGGTAACTGTACTGTTACTGATTAATCTGGATACGTTATCGTGATGATGCCCGCCATAGTGCGGGCAGAAAAAAACCGCCAGCAGGCGGTTTTTTTATAAGTTGTTTTCAACTACCGTTGGAACTGATAAACCGAGCCCAGTGCTAATATCTGGGTTAATTCATCCAGTGCTGCCCGGGATTCCGCCAGCAACTGCGGATCGGCTAAATCAGCTTCAGAAATCTGATCGCGGTAATGTTTATCCACCCAGCTATTTAATGTGGTAAACAGCGTATCGTTCATCAGTACATTAGGATTCACTGCCTGACGCTCCTGCTCACTTAGTGCTACCCGTAATCGTAAACAGGCTGGGCCGCCGCCATTGCGCATGCTTTGTTTAACGTCATAGTAATGCACGTGCTTAATCGGCGTGCCGCGGCCGGTAAGCTCTGCCAGATAGCGGCCTACTGTCGGGCTGTCCTGGCATTCGGTAGGGGCAATAATCGCCATCTCGCCGTTTGCCAGCGTAACAACCTGCGTATTAAACAAATAGGTGTTGATGGCTTCTTGTACCGACACATCATTGTCATTAACTTCTATCAGGAACAGCTCACTGTCATTACCAAACTTACGTTTAAGCTCATCCAGTTTGCTTTGCGTATCGACAAAGGCTTGCTGGTGATAAAACAGCACATTCTGATTACCTACCGCGATAACATCGTTATGGAACACGCCCTGATCAATCACCTCGGGGTTTTGTTGCATATAGACAACGTGTTCATCACTTAAACCGTGTAAACGGGCTACCGCTTCACATGCTTCGAGCGTGTGTCTGGCAGGAAAACGTTTAGGTGCTGCTTTGCTTTGATCGAAGGCATAACGACCAAACACAAACATCTCCACACCTTTTTTGCCGTAGTCACTGCATAATCTGGTATGATTCGCCGCACCTTCGTCCCCGAAATGATCGTTATCGGGTAAATGCTGGTGATGGGCAAAATGTTTTGAGTCCGAAAACATCGCTTGTAATATTCTGCCAGTAGTCTGAGGTTCAAGTGAACGGTGGAACTTATTGGTTAAGTTTGCCGGGGTAAAATGCACTTTGTGATCGGCACTATCGGCACTGGGTGAAATTGTCGCGGCATTAGCGGTCCACATACTGGATGCGGAACACACCGCCCGAAATACCGCAGGGGCTTGCTTTGCTGCCGTCGCAATGACGTCACTGTCTGAACCGGTAAAACCAAGTCGGCGTAAGGTATAGACATCGGGACGCTCTTGTGGCGCCAGTACACCTTGTACTAAACCTAAGTCATGCAGAGCCTTCATTTTCTGCAAACCTTGCTTAGCAGCTTGTTTTGGACTCGAAGTGTTGTTAGCGTTAGATAAAGAGGCAACATTGCCGACTGACAAACCGGCATAGTTGTGTGTTGGTCCTACCAGACCATCGAAATTTGCTTCAAAGTACTTCATTTTTGCTTTATATCCTTCTGTTGGAAGGGGCACTGTTTTTATTGTTTTTGCGGCCGCTTATGTTTTTTTTATGCTTCATTTATGAGTTGGCTATCAAATAGCCGCTGGGTCTGTAAAATGACCCGGATTGCATAATAATGAGTTTATTCACTTGTCACAACTGCGGTTTGCGGATATATGTTAAAAAAGGGCGGCCAAAAGGCAGCTTCAGTTTGGGAATTCAGGTTTTAAGATGGCGAAATCACTGGTAATAGTCGAATCACCGGCAAAAGCAAAGACAATTAACAAATATTTAGGTAACGACTACGTCGTTAAATCGAGTGTAGGCCATATCCGCGATCTGCCTACCAGCAGTAGCAAAGATAAAAGCCGGACTACCGATAAAAGCCTGAGTAAAGAACAGAAAGAGTATAAAGCCCTGGTTGACCGGATGGGGATCGATCCGGCACATGGCTGGCAAGCCCGTTACGAAATTTTGCCCGGTAAAGAGAAGGTAGTCAAAGAACTGAAAGCCCTGGCAGATAAGGCGGATACGGTATATCTGGCAACGGATTTGGACCGTGAGGGTGAAGCAATAGCCTGGCATTTACAGGAAATTATTGGTGGCGAACCTGAGAAGTTTAAGCGGGTTGTGTTTAATGAAATTACCAAGTCTGCCATTACCAATGCCTTTGTTGAACCCGGGCAGGTAAATGTTGATCAGGTAAACGCCCAGCAGGCCCGCCGGTTTTTAGACCGGGTAGTGGGGTTTATGGTGTCGCCACTGCTATGGAAAAAAGTTGCACGAGGCTTATCGGCTGGGCGGGTGCAATCCGTTGCTGTACGCTTAGTGGTTGAGCGTGAACGTGAGATCAAGGCATTTGTGCCTGAAGAATACTGGACCCTTGCCGCCGATACCTTAACTGAAGCCAGTAAACCATTGCTACTGGATGTAGTACGTGAGAATGGCAAGGCGTTTAAGCCTGTCAACAAGCAGCAAGCAGATGCTGCAGTTAAACGGTTACAAGACGCGACCTTTGAGATAAAAGAACGTGAAGACAAGCCCAGCAGCAGTAAGCCTCAGGCTCCCTTTATCACCTCAACCTTACAACAGGCAGCAAGTACCCGTTTAGGTTATGGTGTTAAGAAGACCATGATGCTGGCACAGCGCCTGTATGAAGCTGGCCATATTACCTATATGCGTACTGACTCGACTAATCTTAGTACAGAGGCGGTTGGGGCCTGTCGTGATTACATCACCAAGAAATTTGGTAAAGAGTATCTGACTGCTGAACCAATAAGTTACGGCAGTAAGGCGAATGCCCAGGAAGCGCATGAAGCGGTTCGCCCTTCAAATGTAACCGTATTAGCCAGTGATTTAGCCGATATGGAAGCCGATGCCCGCAAATTGTATGAGTTGATCTGGCGCCAGTTTGTGGCATGTCAAATGCCACCAGCGCAATACGATGTCACCAATATTACGGTCGCCGCAGCAGATTTTGAATTAAAAGCCAAAGGCAGAGTATTACGCTTCGATGGCTGGACCAGAGTGCAACCTGCAGTGAAACGTAAAGGTGAAGAAGACAGCGAATTGCCCGATGTTAAACCGGGTCAGCAATTGCAATTACAGCAATTGCAAAGCGCGCAGCACTTTACCAAACCGGCGGCCCGATTCAGCGAGGCCAGTCTGGTTAAAGAATTAGAAAAGCGCGGTATTGGCCGGCCTTCTACTTATGCTGCAATTATTTCTACCATTCAGGACAGAGGCTATGTCCGGGTGGACAACAAACGGTTTTATGCCGAGAAAATGGGTGAAATCGTTACCGATCGGCTGGGAGAAAATTTCGATGATTTAATGAATTACGATTTTACCGCCAACATGGAGTTAACCCTGGATGACATCGCCAAAGGACAACGACAGTGGCGAAAAGAACTGGACAATTTTTACACGGGTTTCTCCGGTAAATTAAAAACCGCCGAGCAGGACCCCGAACAGGGCGGTATGCGTGCCAACCAGTTCGTGCTAACCGACATCGACTGCCCAAGCTGCGGTCGGAAAATGGGGATCCGCACGGCTTCTACCGGTGTATTTCTGGGGTGCTCAGGTTATAACCTGCCGCCTAAAGAGCGTTGTACCACGACCATGAACTTGCTGCCGGGTGATGAGGCAGTAAAAGTAACGGATGATGATGAGCTTGAAACCGAAGCGTTGCGTCAGAAAAAACGCTGCACAAAGTGTGGCACCGCCATGGACAGCTACCTGATTGACGAACAGCGTAAGTTGCATGTGTGTGGTAATAATCCCGAGTGTGATGGTTATGAGTTAGAAACCGGGAACTTCAAAATAAAAGGTTATGAAGGCCCGCTGATTGAGTGCGACAAATGCGGCAGTGATATGCAGCTGAAATCAGGACGATTTGGTAAATATTTTGGCTGTACTAACAGTGAATGTAAAAACACCCGTAAATTGTTGCGAAGTGGTGAAGCGGCACCCCCTAAAGAAGATCCGGTTCATTTGCCCGAATTAAAATGTGAAAAGTCTGACGCCCATTTTGTGTTACGTGATGGTGCAGCAGGCGTCTTTCTGGCGGCATCAACCTTTCCTAAATCCCGGGAAACCAGAGCACCACTGGTCAGTGAGCTGAAAACATTTCGGGATCGGATATCTGAAAAATTCTATTATCTGGCAGATGCGCCGCTCAAAGACAAAGACGGCAACCCCAGTATTGTAAGGTGGAGTCGCAAAACCTTACAACAGTATGTTATGACCGAAAAAGACGGCAAAGCAACGGGTTGGGCTGCCTGGTATGAAAAAGGCAAGTGGGTAGTATCAACCAAAGATAAACCTGCAGCCAAGTAATACGCTGCTGGCATAAAAAATGGCACCGCAGGGTGCCATTTTTTATTTATTCTTTATTTACAGCTTACCATTTACGTTTAGGTGCAAATAACTCGTCGATATCTTTGTTCTCTTTTTCTTCTTTCTTTTCCCGATCTCTGAGATTACCCGCTTTTAATTCGGTCGCAATATCTTCCAGAGTTTGCACTACTTCGGCTTTACGACTGATCACATACTCATCGGGATGCGTGCTGCCATTTAGCGAGGTAAGCGCTTTTTCAAAATATTGGCGGGATGAGCCAAGCATGTTGTTGCTTCGAGCTTGCTTACCACGTTTAATCTGGCTTTCGACATTAATACGTAATTGCAAAATTTCTAAGCGCTTGTCTTCGGCAACCACAGTAGAGGTATCAATGTTGCCTCTGGCATGCTCACTGCGAAGCGTCGTGCGTAATTTCTTGATGCCCCGAATAAGACCTATCAGCTGTTGATCATTATCCGGTAGGGTTAGGTTGTCAGACGTTACCTGGTCGGCGGCGACGGGTTCTTTTAATCTGTTTTCGATTTCCTGCAACCGTTGTTTCATTTCCCGGGTGCCTTGCTCCAGTTCTACCATGCCACGCAGGGAGAATGCACTGCGTTTTAGCAACATAATGGCAAGCGCCGGGGTAAACGGCACATTTGCATTGTTGGCTAACATATCGTCGGTATCATCCAGCATATGACGTAACTTGGTATATTCAGCACGTTTAAGAGCCGCTATCCGGGCTTTGTGCTGTTGTACCACGTTGACGACAACAGCAATAATCACCAAAGCTACAATAAGCGAGATGATAATAGGTAACAGCATGCAGACCTCTGAACGTATACGCGTTTATAAATGATAGTAATCTGATTTGATGATAATGAACAGTTTTCTGCAAATCAGGGCAACGTTAAACTAAAGCTTCCACCAGATAATTCGCTGTTATTCTGTAATGATACCTGCCCACGCTGGTTTTTATTATGATGCGCTCGGGCAATTAATTTAGCAAAAAAAATACCAAGACCGGTATGGCCATGTCGTAAATCAAGTTTTTGCATATCAGGGTTAGCGTTATCCAGCATAAAATCAGGAAAGCCGGGCCCGTCATCAACTACCTGAACTTGCAGCAACCCCTGTATAACCTCAGCGCGTAATACTATGCGTCGATTGCTATAGCGCAGCGCATTAGCGATAGCATCATTAAGTACATTCAACACCAGATCGCGGTCAAAAAACCAGTTTAAATCGTGCTCAACCTGAATGATAAATTCAATGTCTTGCTGCATAGCAAAATACTGATTTCTTAACAGCAGCTCTTCGAACAGTTCGCTCAGGTAATCCTGATCAATTTGCACCGGGAGTTGCTGTCGATCCAGCCGATACAGTGACAGCAATTGCAGTAAATTGGAATTAAGCCGGTTTGCTTCATAATTTAACCTGGCCAGTTCTGCCCGGGCATCATCAGACAATTTTTCACCTTCGGCCTGAATTAGCTCAGCAGACTGTATCACCATACACAATGAATTTTTCATATCATGAACACTGCAGGCCAATACGGTGGCAAAGTCAATTTCTAGGTTGCTTGGCATAATGACTCCGGGGTTTGACGATAACGCCTGTCAGTAAATTGTTAATTTTTTTTGCTACTAAAAGTTATAGCATTTCCATTTATAAAAATTAGTTGGAATATCTGGCAAGACGGGTATATTGAACGGTGATCATTCTTTACCGGACCTGGGCCAGATGAAATTACAGCAATTGCGTTACATTGTTGAGGTGCTTAACCATAACTTAAATGTGTCGGCAACGGCAGAGAGTCTTTATACCTCGCAGCCAGGGATCAGTAAACAGGTAAGAATGCTGGAGGATGAACTGGGTATTCAGGTGTTTGGCCGCAGCGGCAAGCATTTAACTCATGTTACGCCAGCAGGTCGTGATGTTATTGAAATAGCGCAGCAAATTCTGGCTAAAGTCGAAAGCATTAAGGCGGTTGCCAAAGAACATACGTTACCTGATCAGGGAAAGTTAAATATTGCCACGACTCACACTCAGGCCCGTTATGCGTTGCCTCCCGTGATCAGTGGTTTTATGCAGAAATACCCTAAAGTGTCGCTGCATATGCATCAGGGCTCACCACAACAAATTTCTGAGGCCGCCTCACGCGGTGAAGCCGATTTAGCCATCGCCACCGAAGCCTTGCATTTGTATGGTGATTTAGTGATGTTGCCGTGTTATCACTGGAATCGCAGCGTCATTGTCCGGCAAGACCACCCACTGGCGCAACTGGGGCGTAAAATTGCCGTAGAAGATGTAGCCCAGCATCCTATTGTCACCTATGTCTTTGGCTTTACCGGTCGTTCAGAGCTTGACCGCGCTTTTGCCGCGAAAGGCTTAGAGCCACGTATTGTGTTCACGGCCACCGATGCTGACGTACTTAAAACCTATGTCCGGTTAGGCCTGGGCGTCGGCGTCATAGCGTCGATGGCGATTGATCCGCAATTAGACAAAGATCTGGTTGCCCTGGATGCCAGACATTTGTTTGAAGCTTCAACCACTAAGATTGGCTTTAGAAAAGGCGCCTTTTTACGGACCTATATGTATGATTTTATCCAGCGCTTTGCACCGCATCTGACAAAGGACGTGGTAGAGCGGGCAAATTTACTGCGAAATCAGGAAGAGATAGACCTGATGTTTGATAAATTTGAATTGCCAGTGCGCTAAATGGGTTGCGGAATGAAAGCTAATGCCGCCAGTTGAATTAATTTTATTACTGCTAAGCCCGGTGTTTTTAATCTGCGTGCTGCTGGAGTGGCGTTTCGCTGTGCTGCGCCAGAATAACTGGTATCAATGGCGTGATACGCTGGCAAATGCCATGCTGGCACTGCTGCATCAGGGCGCAGATATGTTGGCATTGTTACTACTTATGCCCTTTTTTTACTGGTTACATCAGTTTCGTCTGTTCACTATTGAGCTCACAGCGCTAAACCTGCTGCTGGCGTTTATTCTTCAAGACTTTCTGTATTATTGGTTTCATCGTGGCTCGCACCATATTCGCTGGTTATGGGCATCGCATGTGGCGCATCACAGCTCTCGTTTAATGAATTTCAGTACCGCGTTTCGCCAAAGTCTTACTTATCCGATATCGGGTATGTGGGTATTCTGGCTGCCGATGATCCTAATCGGCTATGAGCCACTGCTGGTATTTGCCGTGGTGGCGTTGAATTTAGCGTTTCAGTTTTTTGTACATACTCAGGCTATTGGTAAACTTGGGCCGTTGGAGTACCTTTTTAATACACCGTCGCACCACCGTGTACATCATGCCTGTAATCCACGGTATATCGACCGCAATTTTGCGGGAGTACTGATTATCTGGGACAAGCTATTTGGTACCTTTGTTGCTGAGCATGCGAACGAGCCTTGCCGTTACGGTATCACAGACGATTTTAATTCTACCAACCCACTAACCATTACCTTTTATGAATGGCGGCGGATGTGGCAGGAGCTGCGTAGTAAAGATCGGTCGCAGAGCGCCTGGCAGGTATTGCTGAAAATGCCGGCTAAGTTGCAAACTAGCCCCACTGAAAAAACTTCCGAATAACTTACGGTACCAGCGGGCAAAAATATCAGGTTGCACTAAGCTTGAATAAAGTCATAACACCCTGAGGTGATTTATGAAGTCGATTAAGCTTCTGTTGTCCCTGATGATGCTGTTAACCCTTATGTCCTGCAAACCGGTATCCGAACCTGAGTTAGCTGTGCCTGCTGAACCGATGGCACAACGCATGTCGGCCGTACCACCACAATGCGCGTTAACCATGGGGTTCGATGCCTGGGAGCCCTACCAATATATGACCGTAGGTAACACCGTTACTGGCCTGGATGTGGAGCTGGTCAGGGCAATTGCCGCTGAAATGCAGTGTGAACTAAATATTGTGCAGGGCAGCTGGGTTGAATTGCTGGGTTTACTTAAAGAGGGCGAGATAGATTTTGTGCTGGGGGCGTCAATTACCGAAGATCGGCAAGACTTCGCCTATTTCTCTGAACCGTACCGGCAAGAGCAATTTTCGTTATATGTGCGTGCTGACGATGTTGGCTTAGACGTGGCGAGCATTCAGGCGTTTATCAACGCCGGGCACAAGCTTGGTATTGTTAACGAGTACTACTACGGTGATGAAATTGCTGAATTGTATGCTTCTGCGAAGTTCAGACCGCAGTTTGTTGGTGCTATTATCAGTGAGATGAACATGGCCCGGCTGCTGGATGAAGAAATTGATGGCTTTCTGGAAGACAGTTTTGTTGCTGCCTCAATATTACGGCGCAAAGGGTTAGACGAGCTGATTAAACCGCATCATATTACGCTGGGAAACAATGATGTCTATGTGATGTTCAGCAAAGCTTCTGTTGAAGAGGAGTTGGTAGCAGAGTTTAATCGCGGCCTGGCGGCGATTAAACAAAACGGCTTATATCAGCAAATTGTTTTGCGCTACCAGGATTAGTGGTTTCATGTCGGCGCAGCCAGGTTAAGTTGGCGCAGCCAGGTTAAAGTGGCGACATAAAATTGCCGTGGTAAAACTGGCTTTCAGATAAAAGCCGCGTGGCAGCGTCTGAATAGGTTCACCACTGGCGCCGATCGCCGCAGTTAATGCATTACTGTCGGCTGCTTTTGGTCTCAATTGCAATACTTTGCCATGGGCGCCACGGATCTTATCAATACCGCCCAGGGTAATGAGTTCCATCAATTCTTCCCAGTCCTGTTGCAGCGCCTGCTGTTCAGCGGCGGAGGGTTGCCACAAAAATGCTGATCCGATAATGCGTTCTGGCAGCGGTATTTGTCGTTCGGCCAAAATGGGTACCCAGAGTACATGTTGTAATTTCTGGCAAATCCATGATTGCTGCCAGCTTTGGCTGGTAATGCCGGTCAGGGGCGCCACACAAACATAAGTACTTTCCAGTGGTTTACCACTTTGATCAATGGGCAGGGTTTTTAATTCAATCCCCAGCGCCGGGAAATCGGGCAGTGCTTTGGAACCCGCTTCGGCCCCTAACGCTAATTCAATTAGCTGACCAACCCAGCCTTTATCCCGTCTTAAATCTGCAGGTATCGTAACCTTAAGCTGCGCAGCCAGCTGACCAAGCGTCAGGCCCGCAATGTTCTGGCTGCGCAGTAATAATTGTTCAGCGGTTTTTAGCGGAGAATGTTTCAAAAGTTCGTTGCCGTAAGATGCGGTTGCAGTCACGACTTACCCTAGCACCTTTCGGCTACTGACGCTGCTTAAAAACGCAGCAAACTAACTTATGCACAAGCAATAAAAAGCCAGGAATTAGCAGCGTAGCTTATAACGTATTGTATATATTCAATTAAGCTGAAATATTTCGGTTAATATTTTGACATGCCAGACCCTTATCCCATAGTCTTGCGCACCTTAACAACAGTTTTATCCACAGAGTCTGTGAAGAAGTTCACATAAGTGGCTGGTGAGGGTTCGTAAATGTGGATAACTTTGTAAGGGCGCTTTATAAATGGCTGATAAAATTCCGTTTGCTGTAAGTGCGACTTTGTGAAAGAATCTTTGTTATAGCAGAAATAGACTCGCTAGAGGTTTGTGTGATCGATGCCGAAGGTTTTCGGGCCAATGTCGGCATAGTGATTTGTAACACCCAGGGACAGGTGTTTTGGGCGAAAAGGTACGGTCAGCATTCCTGGCAATATCCACAGGGTGGCATTGATGACGGCGAAACGCCAGAACAAGCCATGTTTCGCGAACTGCATGAGGAAGTTGGGCTTCGGCCAGAAGATGTAGAAATAATCAGTGTGACCAAACACTGGTTGCGCTATAAGCTTCCAAAACGGTTAATTCGCAAAGACAGTAACCCAGTGTGTATCGGGCAAAAGCAAAAGTGGTTTTTATTGCGTTTGACCTGTCGGGAAGAAGATGTAAATCTGGCTGTAACAACGCATCCTGAGTTTGATAACTGGCGCTGGGTCAGTTATTGGTATCCGGTGCGTCAGGTCGTGGCTTTTAAGCGAGAAGTGTATCGTAAAGTCATGCGCGAGTTTGCCCCGGTTGCTTTGCCATTTACCCGCAAAGATGTAAAGAAAAAATACTAAGAAGAAATATTAAATTTGCTAAAACCGACAGTACAATGAGGTTCTTATGCTAAGCCAGTTGCGGCGGATTGTTCAGGATGTGGCTCAGGAGCCAGCTCTAGACAATGCTCTGGCTGGTCTGGTATCAAGTATTAAAGTCGCCCTGGCCACCGAGTGTTGTTCAGTTTATCTGGCTGATTATCAGCAACAGCATTTTATGCTGATGGCAACTGACGGCCTGAACCAGGACGCCGTAGGTAAAGTTGCTATTGGCTTTTCTGAAGGGCTGATTGGTTGGGTAGGTCAACGGGAAGAGCCGATAAACCTGGCGCAAGCTCAATTACATCCTCGCTTTAGGGTAACCCCTGAAGTCAGTGAAGAGCGCTTTTCTGCTTTTCTCGGATGCCCGATAATCCATCACCGCAAGGTGCTTGGGGTGCTGACTATTCAGCAGTCTGCAGAGCGGGTGTTCAGTGAAGATGAAGAATCTTTTCTGGTTACCCTGGGGGCTCAGTTGGCGTCCGTGCTGGCCAATGCTGAAATGCGTGACGCGGCCAGTCAGCGGCCATCCAGTATGGCGCAATCCGGTCAGCTGGCAGGGTTGCCCGGCGCGCCTGGTATGGCGATTGGCGAAGCTTATGTCTTGCAGCCCTCCAGTGATTTTGATGCCATTTCCCTGAAAAAATCTGATGAACCCGAAAAAGAACTGGCGTTGTTTTATCGGGCAGTCAAAATTACCAAAGCAGAATTTAACCGCTTAGCAGAGCGGATGGCAGGTCATATTCCAGCTGATGCGCTGGCTATTTTTGATGTGTATCATCAGTTGCTTGATGCTGCCAGCCTGGGCAATGAAATTGAGCAGCAAATTGCCGAGGGCTGGTGTGCTAAAAGTGCGCTAAAGCGGGTGGTTGAGAAATTTGCCCGTCAGTTTGACGACATGGACGATCCTTATCTGCGGGAACGAGGCACTGATATCCGCGATTTAGGGCAGCGGGTGCTGAATAACCTACTGGATTCTGAGCAACGTAAAGTAAAGTTACCCCAGCGCGTTGTCTTGGTTGCTGACAATGTCACGGCGACGATGCTGGCAGAAGTGCCGCGGGAACAACTGGTAGCCATTGTCAGTTTGCGCGGTTCGGTAAACTCACATGCGGCCATTATGGCAAGAGCGCTGGGTATACCGGCCGTTATGGGGGTTAATGAACTTCCATTATTACACTGGCAAAACCAGCAGGTCATTGTAGATGGCTACGAGGGGCACATTCTTTTGTCGCCGGTCGAAGCCATTTGCATCGAATACCGGCGCCTGATCAATGAAGATGCAGAGCTCAGTGCCCGCTATCAACAGGAAGTGGCACTACCTTCCCAGTCGGCCTGTGGCAGGCCATTTAAGCTAATGGTCAATTGCGGCCTGGCCATTGAGCTGGAAACCAGCAACGCGGAATATACTGACGGCGTAGGCCTGTACCGCACTGAATTTCCTTTCATTATGCGAAATCGCTTCCCAACCGAGCAGGAGCAAGTTGAGCTTTATCACAAAGTATTAAGCGGGTATGCCGGCAAAACAGTGGTAATGCGCACGCTGGATGTTGGCGGTGACAAGGCCTTACCGTACTTCAGTATTGTTGAAGAGAACCCGTTTTTGGGCTGGCGCGGTATCCGACTGACCCTGGATCACCCTGAGATTTTTCTGGTGCAAATCCGCGCCATGTTAAAAGCCAATATTGAGCTGGATAACTTACACATTTTATTGCCAATGATTTCTGATCTGGCGGAAGTGGATGAAGCCATCCGCTTGATCAGGCAAGCGAGCTTTGAAGTGAGCGATGAGTTAAATATTGCCCTGCCAAAACCGAAAATAGGCGTGATGATTGAAGTGCCATCTATTATGTATCAGCTACCGGAACTGGCAGCGAGGGTAGATTTTTGCTCAGTAGGTACCAATGATCTCACTCAATACCTGCTGGCGGTAGACAGAAACAATGCCCGGGTGGCCAACTTGTATGATGCGCTGCATCCTTCTGTATTGCGTGCACTCAATCAGTTAGCAACTCAGGCCCGGCAATTGCAATTTCCCATTAGCATTTGTGGCGAACTCGGTGGTGAACCCGCCGGGGTGTTAGTGCTCGCGGCGATGGGCTACAGCCGTTTTAGTATGAATAACAGTAATCTGGCAAAAATTAAATGGTTGTTACGCCGGGTTAATGTGGCAGAGTTGGAAGCGTTGTTACCTGAGGTACTGGCATGCCAGTCGCCCAAGCAAGTCAAACAGCAGGTTCAGCGGTTTCTGGAACATAAACAGTTGCTTAGTCAGTTACGCGCTTAACCTGAATTGAGTTAATTTACTATGCCGGTCGCTGGCTGGCATAACAGCAGTAATATCGAGATATCCTTTGTTAACAATTATTCTGATCTCTGCACTTATAGGTTGTCTGGCCGGGTTTCTGGCCGGATTATTAGGCATTGGTGGCGGACTGGTTATCGTGCCGGTGCTGGTCGTTTTGTTGCCGTTGCTCGGCGTTGTTGGTATCGATAACGTGATGGTCGTCGCTGTCGCCACGTCTTTAGCCTCTATTATTATCACCTCTGGTTCGTCCATTCGTGCGCATCATAAACGCAGTAATGTCAGCTGGGCGCTGGCCGGTGCAGTGATGTTGGGCGCGGGTATCGGTGCCGGTATGATTGGCCTGGTTGCTCATCATATTAATGGGGCTACGTTGAGAATAATATTTGGGGTTGCCGTTTTCTTGCTGGCACTGCGAATGCTGGGGTCACGCAGTGTAATAGGCCGCGCCCAGTTACCGGCTAAGCCTGTGCTTGGCGCCATAGCCGCAGTGCTTGGTGCTATTTCAGGTTTACTGGGGATAGGTGGCGGCGCCCTGGTCGTGCCGGTACTCAATTATTTTTCCGTCGATATGCGCCGGGCAATAGGTTGCGCAGCAGCAAGTGGTATCGCTATTGCTGTAATGGGCACCCTGGGGTATGTTATCGCCGGCTGGCAGCACTACCGGTTAACTGACGGTTTTATTGGCTATATTTACCTGCCGGCACTAATTGGCATTGTCTCAACCTCCATTTTTACGGCGACGCTCGGTGCTGCCATGACACAGCGTTTACCCGTATTAACCATTAAGCGGGTGTTCGGCGTTTTTCTGATGATAGTCGCTGCCAGAATGGTATTTAGCTAGCCTGCCATATCTGGTGGTGAACAGGTTTATAATGATGTTTTTAAAGGATAATAATGACAAGCTCCTACCTTAATTTTCCTGATATAGACCCGGTGCTGGTGTCAATTGGCCCGCTATTTGGCTATGGGCCATTAAATATTCACTGGTACGGCGTAATGTATGCCGTCGCGTTTGGTCTGGCATACTGGTTGGCCAGCCGTGCCGCCGCAAAACCGGGTTCAGGCTGGACCAAAGAGCAGGTTAGTGATCTGCTTTTCTATGGTTTCCTGGGTGTTATTGTTGGTGGCCGCTTCGGCTATGTGTTTTTTTACAACTTCGAACAGTTACTGGCTGAACCCCTATATTTATTTAAAACCTGGGAAGGGGGCATGTCCTTTCATGGCGGCCTGCTGGGCGTATTGCTGGCAATGGCCTGGTTCGCCAGGCGTTATCAAAAATCTTATCTGGAACTGGGAGATTTTGTGGCGCCTCTTATTCCGCTGGGATTAGCCGCTGGCCGGCTTGGTAATTTTATCAACGCTGAGCTATGGGGGCGCACCACTGACGTGTCATGGGCTATGGTTTTCCCCAACGCCGGCGTCATGCCCCGTCATCGTTCGCAGCTGTATCATGTAGCATTAGAAGGGTTTTTGCTGTTTGTTATTATCATACTGGTCCGGCGCTTTAAGCCAGCAACTGGCACCCTGGGTGGCGTGTTTTTACTGGGTTATGGTGTATTCCGGTTTTTCGTGGAGTTTTTCCGCGAACCCGATGCGCATCTGCGTCATGTGGCAGACGCGGGCTTAACCATGGGCCAATGGTTGTGTCTGCCAATGATAGCGGCAGGGCTTGGCCTGATCATTTATGTCAATTGCCGGCCAGCAATACCAGCACGGGGAACAAAATGAAACAATATCTTGATTTAATGCGCCATGTCCTGGAACACGGCCATAAAAAAACGGACCGTACCGGCACTGGCACCGTCAGTGTATTTGGCTATCAGATGCGCTTCGATTTGCAGCAGGGCTTCCCGCTCATCACCACCAAAAAGTGTCATTTGCGCTCAATTATCCATGAGTTACTGTGGTTTTTAAAAGGTGAAACCAATATTGGTTACCTGCAGGATAATGGCGTATCCATCTGGAACGAGTGGGCCACTGAAAGTGGTGAACTTGGCCCGGTATATGGTGCTCAGTGGCGAAGCTGGACCAGCCATGAAGGCCAGGTCATTGACCAGATAAGTCAGGTGATCAGTGATATCAAACGTACCCCGGATTCGCGCCGGTTAATTGTCAGTGCCTGGAACCCGGCAGTGTTACCTGACACCCAGTTTTCCCCCAAACAAAACGCCGCCATGGGCAAGCAGGCTTTGCCACCGTGTCATACCTTATTTCAGTTTTACGTCAATGATGGTCGTCTGTCTTGTCAGTTGTATCAACGTAGTGCCGATATATTCCTGGGCGTGCCGTTTAACATCGCCAGCTATGCGCTGTTAACCTTAATGGTAGCTCAGGTTTGTGGTCTTAAACCCGGTGATTTTGTGCATACCTTTGGTGACGCTCATTTGTATTCGAACCATTTAGAACAGGTTAACACCCAGCTGGCGCGCGAGCCTTATCCGATGCCAACTATGCGCTTAAACCCAGATGTTAAAGATATATTTGGTTTTAAGATTGATGATTTTACCTTAGATAACTACCAGGCACATCCGCATATTAAGGCGCCAGTGGCGATTTAATGACGTATTCATCACTAACTTTATGGCCTGGTTCTTGCTTTAAGCTGTTAAAGGCATTCTGGCTGTAAAAATGAGGTGGATATGAAGTGGCTATTGTTGGTGGCCCCAAGCCTGCTAACGGCGGTGCTGCTAAGCGGATGCGTCAGTCCGGCGGTTGCTGTTGCAACAAAATCGACGGAGACCGAGCTTAGCCAGCACCCCCTTGGCTTTTATACCGAGCGACTAGCCAGGCAATTATTTGCCCAGTTAGATGACAGCCCGTTGTGGCTTACCCGGCCGCAAATTGCCGTTAGCAGTTTTTTGCCGGCAACCGCACTTAGCCTGCACCATGCAAATAGTGAGCAACGGGACTTTGCCAACCAACTCAGTGAAAGCATGCTGGCGCACAGCCGCCAGTTTGGTTATGCAGTATACGAATACCGGTTGAGCAACGAGGTGGTGCTTGCGGGCGAATACGAACAGGCGTTAACCCGCCAGCTGAACGAAATTAACCGTAAGGGCAGCGCTAACACCTTGCTTACGGGCACCTACACCTTGCAACAAGATGCCGTTATTGTAAATGCACGGCTTATTCATATCCCATCGAAACAAGTCCTGGCTGCCGTTACAGATTATATTCCGGCAAATGTGCTGTGGAGCACGCAACAAGTGAACAAGCGCGGCGCCATGTTTTATCGGCAAAGTCCGGCAGGAGATAATAAATGAAGCGGTTAACCACCTTAGCGATAGTATCAGCAATAGTAACGCTGTTTAGCGGTTGTGTAGCACCTGAGCGGACCATCACGGTAACCGGCCAGGATGACGATGAGACTGCAGACAGAGCGCAGCGCATAGCTCAGATGCAAAGTTCGGTGTCGCCAGCCAGCAGTAATTATAGTCATGCAACGCAGCAACCGTTATTGACGGTAAATGATTACGTTCGCAATTTAGTCCATGAGCTGATGGCGCTGCAGCACAATCTGGACAGTGACAGCCAGCTGGGGGTTACCGATTTCAGTTATGTCGATTCTGCGCACGATCAGGGCACGGTGTTTAGCAATCATTTAAGCGAAGCCATGATTTACGATTTACATAAATTTGGTGTGCCGGTACTGGATTACAAAGTAACAGACTATATCCGGGTGACCGAAAGCGGTGATTTTGTGCTCAGTCGTAATTTTGAAGAATTGTCAGACGAAGTGGCCATTCGCTACGTGGTTACCGGCACTTTAACCACCCATCAGCAAGGGGTGCTGGTAAATGCCCGTCTGGTTCAAATTGATAATAAGCGGGTGGTATCGGCTGCCCGTACTTTTATTCCCCGTCATATTGTGCAAGCGGTTATTTCCCGTCAGGGCGAGCAGGTAATGCGCATTAAATAGGTTTAAACCGGCAGTTTGTATTAACTTGGTTTTGCTAAAGAAACGTGATGTAGCGCCGATATACTGCAACAGACGTTCAGTATATCGGGCCTATCATGTTAAAAAAATGCTTCCTAATCGCCATTTGCGCCGCTGTTTTAAGTCTAAGCGTCTGCAGCATGTTACCTTTTAGCCAAAATAACCCTCAGCACAGTCAACACTCGCCTCTGGCAACTTCCTATATCATTGCTGAACCCGTCGCCAATAACCAGCAAGCTGAACCCAACTCTGCTCTGGCAACCTATCCTGCAAGCACCCGGCTCTACGCCAGTCATAAGCAGCTGGATGACTATGTGGCTCAGCTGGCGATGCAGCTTTATCAGAATAGCAGCAAGTCGTTTTCGGACTACCGGATTGCGGTGGCAGGCTTTGCTGATTTGACACCGGCGCGTGACGCCTTGCAGCCACTTGGCAACGCCCTGGCTGAGCGCTTTTTACAGCAAATGCCCCGTTATGGCGTAACCATGGTTGATCATAAACTGACCGGTGGCATCAAACTTACGCCAGACGGTGATGCCGTATTTAGCAATCGCGCAGGGCAGGTGGCTGCTACTCAGCAAATAGATTATGTTTTAAGCGGTACTGTGCAGCATAGCCAGCGTGGCGCACAGGTTAATGTGCGGATAATGGACTTAAAAAGTAAAACGGTACTGGCCAGTGCCAGTCAGCTTATTCCGCAGTTTGTTTTGGACAACAATTAGCCTTACTGGAAAAATCGAAAACACGCTGGCAGTTTAATAACCGGTCATTTCCAGGTAGCCCTTACCTGAATGGCTGCCGGTAAACTGGATGGGCCCCTCCCAGTAGGCAATATCGGTTGCCATCCAGGCGTTTGGATTAAGTGCCTGAGTGCGCAAGTCTATGCCAAAATCTTCTACGGTTAGCTGCCATGCTACAGGCAGCTCTCTATTTGCCACGCTATGGTGGCGGATAGGGCGCATCTGTATTTGTTGTGGTTTTAATGATTCAGTAGTGCCATCGGCACGAATGTAAGTTCCGGCATAATAATCATCTGCGTGTGCATGGCGCAGCCGAAACAGCATCAGCTTGTCTCCCTGATCCAGATGCAGGGAAAACCAATCCCAGCCTTGCTGATCTGCCGACAGTGGTTGACTGCTCCACTCTCTGTCGAGCCAGGCATCCCCCTTAACGCTAACGTGTTCATCGCCAATCTGAATGGAACCGGACACCGCTAAAAACGGCAGGCTAAGATAATAGGAGGCTTGTCCCCCGGCTGATTTTACGCTAAAGCCTTGCTCACCGTGTAACACCTCCGGGCCAACGCGGCTTAAGGTCAGGGTATAATTGAATTCCCTGGTGCTGGCAGTTAACGTAAAGTCGGTTGCATCTGCATCCACTGCACTAACAGACCAGTTATCTATCCATGCAGAGAATGGGCTTATCACAACACCTGCCTGGCCAACCCCGCCGCGGGCATAGCTTTGGGCAAACAGGTGTTGGTTGGCGCGGGTTAAGCCAACATGTCCCAACCAGCGCTGCTGGTTCGCCCAGCCCTCCTGCTGCGGTGCCGGCGAGTCTGCCATCCGAAACAGGGTCCACTGAATACCAAGCAACTCCCCTGTTTCGCTTTGCAGGTTTGCGGTGATGTACCACCATTCAATGCGATACTCCGGGTGTTGATTGAGGGCATCGGGATAGCGAATTTCAATACCTGGTTCAACCTGTGCAAAGCCGGTGGCATCGGATCCCAGCCCGGCAAAACCCTGCTCAGGCAGCGAAGGTTCACTGCATGCCACTAGCAACAGCAACAACAATAAAACGCCTCTATTGATCATCACGAAAGCCTTTTAATAACTCACCGGGTGAGCTGAACTGTAGTTTTAACACCGGGACAATCGCGGCTAACAATGCACTAAACAGCGCCGCCAGCGTTAAGTAAAACCATTGCATTGGGAAAATTTGCCACGGCAGCGCCCAGCCAAAAGCACGGACATTAATTACGGCCACTAAACAGTAGCTGATAATAAGTCCTAATGGGATCGCAAGTAACGCTGTTATAAAGGCTAATAGCAGTAATCTGAGCAATTCGGTTATCACTAATTGCCGCCGTGACACCCCACAAGCCCAAATGGGCGCAATCTGGCTCAGGCGCATTGTTGATAACGTTAACAGACTACTAAACAGCGCAATGGCTGCAATGGCCAGTACCAGTAAATTGAGTGCAGAAGTGGCAGCGAAAGTGCGTTCAAACAGTTGTAATGAATAGCGCTTAACACCTTGCTGGTCAATGACCTGGGTCTGGGTAAAAGAGAACTCGTCAGTCAGTGCCCGAATAAGTGGCTCAACGTCTGGTGGGGCAACCCGCAGTGCAAAGCTGCCGCGCTTTGCATCTGGCCAGTATTGATTAAGGGTAGCAAGCGACAGCATTACCTGGCCCTTAGGGTTGCCATAATCGCTGAATATGGCGCCAATGGTAAAGTCAGTTTGTGGCAAGCCCGCTAAAGGCAGGGTATCGCCTATGTTAAGCGCTAGCTGTCGAGCCAGTTGCTCATTAATCAGTACTGCTGCCCCTGATGCCATATCCTGCCAGGCTTGCGGTGTTTTGCTCAGCAAAGGCCAGTGATCAGTGTAGGTGCTGCGGATCTGAATGCCCCGAAGTTCAACCGGCATACTATTCAGTTGTATCTCTGTACCTGCAGAGGGCAGAATGGCGGTAACCTTAGGGTATTGGCTAAGCCAATGCATAACTTGCTGAGCCTGTGTTTCATTGTCGACCCGGACATAGACTTCAGCAGCCAGACGCTGATCCAACCAACCAGTAAAGGTGTTGCGAAAGCCATCGACCATGCCGCCAACACCGATGCTGGTCGACAAAGCAAGCAGCAATGCCACTAATGCAACGCTTAAGTGCGGGACTTGCATACGCGCATCTGCCCACAGCCACTGTGCAGTGGCAGAGTCCGGAGAGAATGCCCGGGCGTAGCGCTGACCCAGTGTTAAAAGGGCATCTAATATCACCGGCATTAACAGCGCTGCACTTAGAAAAATTAAGGCTAATAGCAAGAATCCGCTGAGTAAGGAGGTACCTAGCCATGCCATTAACAGCGCCAGGCTTGCGCCAATAAGGCCTGCGACCATTAATCGGTTACGCTGTATCAGTTGACTCGGCGATGACATCGACGGGTTTAAGTAACCATTATCAGGCTTGATAAGTTTAAGTAGCGGCACAGTTGCGGCAAGCAGGGTGCCGCCCCATGCCATTAGTATGCCCTGTAGATACCAACGCCATGAAAGGTGTAATTTATCTGAAAGCTCAGCGCCATACAGCCCGTTTAAACTGGCAGAAAGATCAGGTAACAATAAGGTCGCTATCCAATAACCGAACAGTAAACCTGGTAAAGCGATAAGACCGCTGAGTAATAATAGCTCCACCAATAACCAGGCCAAAAGCTCACGCTGACTGACCCCACAACTGAATAAAATTCGGCGCAATGCTAACCGCTGGGTCAACGCTAAGTGAATGGCGGAGTAGACCATCAGTAACCCTACTAAGAATGCCAGCAAACTTAATGCAGTCAGGTTCAGATGAAAACTTGCTGTTAAACGCGAAATATCATGATCGCTTTGCGGCAGAATAACACGAAGTCGTTTGGCGGGTTCTGCCGGGAGCGTGACGTGCTCAGAGTGCTCAGAGTGCTCAGAGCGCTCGAAATGCTCAGAGCGCTCTAATAACAGTCTGGAAAATTGCCCCGGCATGTTAAGCCAGTACTGAGCCAGATAAATATCGGTAATAAGCTCGTTATCCGCTAACGTTGCACTGACTTGAATGCGCACTTTTTTACCCTGCGGATTATAAGGAAAGCCCGAGGTGTCGGTATTGCTCAGCATGGGTTTAATACGCTCAAAGGTGGCAGGCGATACCCAAACTTCCCAGGGCGGCGTTAAAAAGCGATGTAAAACCAGGTTGTCAGGTAAGCCGCTGGCGCCTTTAGCGGCTTCACCCAAACCTGGCAAGGTCATCGGTTCAATACCAATAATACTAAACGTAGCATTATCGGCACCAAGACTCAGTGTCCCTTCTACCAGCGGGCTAACGTTCCAGCCTGAGCGGCGAAGTTGAATATAATCCAATTCGCTAATAGGCTGCGCTGTTGCACTGACAATCTGCGGCTGGTTAATATTATTAAATCGCGCCGCGGCCTGCTCGTAACTAAAGCGTGCCTGCTGGTTCAGCGCTTGCACGCCGCTCCACAAAGCAGTGGCAGCCAGCAAGCCTAAAATAAGGGTGCCAAGCTGCACAGGATGGCGCAACCAGTGGCTCAGTAACGCATGTAACACCCACCATGACGGCAGCCTTAATTGCATTAGGTTAAATGCCCCTGGCGCAACGTCATTGCACGCTCAAGCCGGGCTGCCAGCAGGGCGCTGTGGGTCACCATCAGCAAGCTGCTTTTTGTCTCCTTAACCAGCGCCAGCATCAGGGTCATAACCTGCTCAGCATTCGCTTCATCCAGGCTGCCGGTCGGCTCATCGGCAAATAACAAGGGGGTGCGAGCTGCCAATGCCCGACCAATCGCTACCCGTTGCTGCTGGCCACCGGACAGTTGCGCCGGATAACGTGTTAGCAGGGTTTCCAGGCCCAGCGTTGACACAAGATTGTGCAGCCACTCGGTGTCGAGGGTGCCGGCAAGTCTGGCCTGAAACGCTAAATTATCTGCAATGGTTAAACTGGGAATTAAATTAAGTTGCTGAAAAATAACCCCGACATAGTTGCGCCTAAGCAGGGCACGGTCACTATCATTTAATTGCATAATATCTTGGTTATTGATCAGAACCTGCCCTTTATCAGCCTGTTCAAGGCCTGCCAGGATATGCAGTAATGTTGATTTGCCACAGCCTGATTCACCCATCAAGGCCACGCTTTCACCTGCCTTAATGTCGAAACTCAGGTCGCTAAACAGCGGCAAGGGGCCTTGTGGCGTCTGATGTGATTTTGCTAAACGGGTAACCTGGAGCATGTATTTGTCCTACAGTCGGGGCCGGCTTGCCTGAGCCTGAGCCTGAGCCTGGTACAGGTATTATGGACAATAGCGCAGTAGGGATCACTGGTTTTATCGTCTTGCTGCTATGATATGGGTAGCATGTGCAAAGCCTTGAGGACATCATGTTAAAATTTCTTATTAAGATAACCGTACCGTCTCTTGTCATTGGTTCAATACTTATATCTGGTTGCAGTGTTGCTAATAAGCTCGTCGATACTCAGAACGAATATGAGCGCGCAGTGACAAAGGGGATTTTGATTCACATGGATTTAGAGACTATGTTCCCGTCAACTAAACTGCGCGAGTTGGCAAAAGCTGCCGGCAAAGGTCAAACATCGACCATTGATAAATTGATTGATGAGGGGGTAGACGTTAACGCTAAAGGTAGCCAGAACGCGACAGCGTTGTTTTGGTCAATGCGAAATGAAAAAGGTTTTGAGTACTTACTGGCTAAAGGAGCCGATCCAAACGTCGTTTTTGCTGATGGCGGCACCGTAATGCACTGGACCGCAAGAAAAGACAAATGCAATATGCTTATATCTGCACTGGCTTACGGAGGTAATCCAAACCTTAAAGGAGGTATGTTCGACGGTTCTCCCGCGTTTGCTACGATTACTGCAGGGAGAAATAATGGTGTACCTGCGTGTTTAGATGTATTGCTAAAAAGTGGTGCTGATATTGAATTTCGTGATAAATATGGAAAAACACTGCTGTTACTTGCCACCGATCTCGCAAGATTTGATATTGCTTTGTATTTATTGGACCAGGGCGCCAATAAAAATGCGACAGACTCGGATGGCCGAAGTGTCATTTCGCTACTTAACTCTTATCAGGATGCATTTGCAAAGGGCAGTGCGACAGAAGAAAATTGGCGCAAACTTAAAAGCCGGCTAAGTACTGTCGATTAACAAAGTACTGTCGATTAACTAAGTACTTTCGATTAACAAAGTACTTTCGACTAAATAGCACAACTGTCTTTTGGCTGCCACCTCAGGAATTGAACCTTCAAGTAAACCCTGCCTTAGCGGCGATATTTTCATCAGTTTAGGTCAACATACTCTTACTTAAAAGGTTATTTTTTGTTTACCTTGCCTTGTCATCGCTGCCAATTTGGTCCACACTATATTACATTTATGGTTATATAGTGTAGACCTTCGTGAGAAAGACTGACAAATTACTCGCTGTTTTCGCTAAAGCGGTTAACGCGGGAGGCGGCATTCATAGCGCTGCGGAGCTCGCGTTTATGTTAGATGAGCCATATACATCTGCATTCACCAAGTTTCTTGCTGATGGTGTCAAAAAGGGCATTTTAAGAAGAGTCGTTACCGGGCAGTTTGAAAGCACATTAACTCCACCAGCACCTGCAACCGCTATCTACAAAATCATCAAAAAGATGCGTAGTGGAGTACTGAACTACATCAGCTTAGAAAGCCAGCTAAGCCACACAGGGGATATTTCTCAAGTGATTATGGGAAGAGTGACAGTTATGACGAAGGGCAGAAGTGGCACTTTCTCTACGCCGTACGGAGTTATTGAGTTTGTTCATACCAAAAAACCACTCAGTAAAATTGCGGAAAATGTTTACTTTGATCCAGAGGTTAGCATGTACAGAGCTACAGCAGAACAAGCCATAGCCGATCTTAAAAGCTGCAACCGCAATATCCATATGTTGGAGGGGTAATATGTTAAAACAACAAATAAGACAAATTGTTGATGCCAACCCTGGCTACGCTGCCATTACTCCGGTTATTGAAAAAGAAATCCTGCATCATGACATTATGGACGTCATGATAAAACAAGGGGCTATGCAGCGTCTAACGTTTATAGGCGGCACGTCGCTGCGCATGTGCTATAACAGTTCGCGTCTGTCTGAAGATCTTGATTTTAATGGTGGCCATGATTTTAAGCCATCCCACTTTGACGGTTTAGAGCTTGAGATCCAGCAGTACATCCAAAATAAGTATGAAACCAACGTATGGGTGAACAAGCCTGTTGAGGATAAACAGGGGGACACGTCTTCCTGGACTATCAGTATTGTTAAAGAAGCCAACAGACCAGACTTGCCACGTCAAAAAATGCATATAGACGTTTGCGCAATTCCATCGTTTGATGTTGAGAAAAGGCCATTACTGAATCACTACAACATTGTTGTACCAACGGAAGGGATCTTAATTCCGGTGCAATCACTTAAAGAAATATTGGCTGACAAATTGATTGCTTTAGCCTACCGGGCGCGCAGAATTAAACCCCGTGATATATGGGATATTATTTGGATAAAGCAGCGCGGCGTTGAGCTGTCACATGCTTTAGTTGACGATAAGCTAGAAGCAAGAGGCAAGATTAAAGCCGATTTCATTAAGGCACTTAGTACTCAAATTGAAAAGCTACAGCAAGATACTCAAGTGCGCGACGATTTTAACATGGAGATGAGCCGTTTTATTCCTCTTCAGATTAAAGAACGAACGATTGATAATCCTGGTTATTGGGCCTATGTGCAGGCTGAGGTCACTGCAACTTCAAGCTCCCTGCTCAAGCCTGACTCATTAAATAATAAGTTTAATATGGGCTATTGATCCTAGAATAAGCCTAAAGGTAACTCACGATAGTGTAGTAATCAGCTAACTCTCAGCTCAACGCCGTGTAGTTGAAACAGGGCGACATCGCGGTTAAACCATTGCTTAAACGGCGTTGTGTCATAACCGTGCATTTCGGCAAGTTGTGCATAGCGCACTGCGGTATGCAGTAAATCGGCATAACGCCACACTCTGCCATAAGCCACAACATGCAGGGTTGGCTGCTCGCCTAAAATGCTAATGGCCTGCATCACTTTGTGTAAATAACGCAGTTCATTGGTTTGTTGCTCGGTAACGACATGCTGATTATTCTGACTCATGCTTAAGGCTCCTGATTCCACACCCTGAGCTTAGGTTGTCGGCCGCGCGATGAAAAGCATTAATCCGTTGGGCAGAATTTAACCTGTACGCTTACGTTACAGGTTAAAGTTACAGGTTTAAGTTACAGGTTAAACTTAAAACGCATGCCGCTTAACCTCATCCAAATTCGCCACCATAATTTGCTGCGCCTCCGGGCGCGCTTCTATTTTGGCTAAGTCCAGGTTTAGCGCCTGCACCGCATAGGGCACCAGCGCAGACCGAACAGAAATGATTCGTTTGCCGTCGGTCATATTGTAATCTTCAGCAATAATGGCCTGTTGGTAGTCACTTAAGCGCGAATCAGGCACCAGCACGATATCCACTTTGCTGTTCCAGCGTGTATCTTGCGCTTTGGTCTTATCGGCATCGCCTTCAATGCCATTTATGCCGCGAAACCGGCTAAGCACAAAATCCCGAAAATCGCGGTTCTTTTCGCAATAGGCTCGCACATGCCAACGCAGTGGCGTACACACTAAGGTGTGCGGGGCAATAATGCGACTTTCTTCATCCGGACTGGTTAGCGATACATAGCCCATATCGATTTTTTTACCATCGCGGGCGGCTTGTACCAGTGTGCGCAGAATGTCCGGGTTTACCTGGCGTAGTGGCGATGTCAGCATTTCAGTATGGGCAAAGCCCAAATCGAGTTGGCTAAAGGTGTGAGCGAAATCTTTGGTGCTGGCCAGGGCATGCAGGTATTCATCGGCCAGGCCGCTAGTCACTTTTGGGGTAAAAGTAGCAGAGGGTTTATAGCCTTTTAACTTAGCGTCATACTCCAGGTTGCCCGGTGCCACATCACGTAAATAGCCATTAATATCTTTCGATGCCTGCTGGCGGGCAATACCAAAGCTGTTGCATAAATGGTTAGTAGTAAGCCTCCCTTCCCATAGCGCCACTATTTCAATCAGCCGGTAGCGCATTAACAGCTCCCAGCGAATGGGCCAGCCAATTGTCGTGTTTGCCAAACCGTTATTACCTGTCATTAAATCGTTCATATGCGAATAAGTACCTATAGTGCAATTTAAGTTATTTCGGTACTTATTTACATCCTGTTTTGTTATTTAAAAAATAACCTGCCTGAAAAACATACACTGAGCATCTAAACAGTATGGCGTGATTTTAGAAACTCCCTAAGATGTGTTGCAAGGGATGACATGTCACTTACAGTGACATAGTAAATGGACAAGGCTGCAGGACGTGGCCAACAGGATATAACAAGGACAAGCTGGCAGGGATGCCATTTTTTCAAAGGCCGGAGGGATAGCAATGAACTACGCACAACGGGAATTGTTTTTAATAACGCTGAAGCAGCAATTTAGCGATATTTTCCTGGCTAGCAAAGCCGGTAAAGACACCGCAGAACTGCGTTTTCGCGCGCAGGGGTTTATACATGCCGGTGAGCTTCTTGAGATTTGCAGCCGGCACGAAGTGCAGCAGTTGATGGAGCAGGTACACCTTGAAGTGTTTGGGGTCACCATAGCCGAGCACAAACCCAGCGAGCAGGCGCGCCGCCAGCAGGCGTTAAAGCTTGGGGATTATGATTACTTTGATGAGCCGGCGTTAAACCGACTTCGCTAGGCTCATTGCCTTAAGGCAAGAAGTTAAGTAAACCGAGTAACGTTTTCTTATTGCAAACTTGAATGCAGTACACTAAAGTCGGTACAAATTGATTGCTGTAGTTAAGGATAACTAATTTGAAAGATAAGGAAAAAATTGCTGTGTTCATTTGTTTTTCAATAGCCATGTTTCCGAAGTCTCCGTCGATGATTTTGGGGCACTCCTGATGGGCAGCCGTCGCAAATCCAGCTTGATAGAAGATCTCTATGGCATCGCCAGTTTCTTGCCGTGGTGGCTCAGTATTTCCATGGCAATTGGGTTTTACTTTTATCTAGATAGCCTAGCGGCAATGCCAGTAATTGATCCTCAAAAGCCAACGGCACATGTCACCGGTTCGTTGGTCTATTACTGTGCTTACTGGGGGCGGTATTTACTGCCGGTAATTTTTGTGTTTGGCGCTGTGACATCACTCAAGGCAAAAGCTAAACGGGTATCGCTACTTAACAATGTCCGATACGACTCTGCACCACAGCAAGGTGCACTTGCGGCAATAAGCTGGCGTGAGTTTGAAATGTTGGTAGGGCAGTTTTTCCGTGAAAAGGGCTATAAAGTTACTGAAACTGTAGAGGGGGCTGACGGCGGTGTCGATTTACATCTTACCGCAGATGATTCTAAAATCTACCTGGTGCAATGCAAACATTGGAAAGCCAGCAAAGTACCAGTAAATATTGTGCGAGAACTATACGGTGTCATGATGGCAAAAAGTGCTGTGGGGGCTTTTGTGGTTACCTCTGGCCAATTTACTGACGATGCTCAGGCTTTTGCTAATGGTAAAAATATTAAATTGATTGATGGCCGGTTACTTGCCAGTGCAATAAAAGGGCAAGACACACAGCAAAATAAACCGAGAATTAGCACCGTGGCTTCTGCTATTAACTGCCCGGTTTGCAGCAGTGATATGGTGCTGCGTACTGCTAAAAAAGGCCAAAATGCTGGTAACCAGTTTTATGGCTGCTCAAGGTATCCTTCTTGTCGTGGCACTAAAGTGGCGTAGCCCGGAAATAAGCATGGAACAGCATTACCTCAAATCGTCTTACCGCGAAAAACTGATAGAACATCTGTTTATCGGTGAGCTCATTAAGCTGTCTTGGCTACGTGGTAACTGCAGCCTGGAAATTGCCAAACCTGAAGTGGACAACCAAGGCTATGACCTTATAGCCGAAGAAAACGGTGTGCTGCGCCATATTCAGCTAAAAACAGCAAAATTGGATGCCAAAGCATCGTATCAAAAAGTCCATATTGCCTTGGCTAATAAACCATCTGGTTGTGTGCTGTGGATATTCTTTGATGAGGCTACCATACAATTAGGGCCTTTCTTATTTTTTGGCGGCGAACCGGGTGAAAAACTACTAGACATATCACAGTTTAAAGTAGCCAAACACACCAAAGGCAATAAAGATGGTGTAAAAGCCGAACGGCCTGAGATACGAAAGGAGGGCATATGACTAGGTTACTACCCGAAGACTTCATCCCTGAAAAGCTGAATATCGAGATTGCAGAGGTCTTTCCAAATTGCACTAGAGTCTTTTACTTACCTACTCAGGCAGAGTTAAACTTTCTGGGGAAGGAAAACGAAACTCCAGACCAGAATAAAAAGTTAATTATTGAGTTTAATGGCCAAGACGGGTATGTCGCGCTATACCCAATTTTCACTTTGCTAACCCACCCTAAGTATTTGCAGCAAAAGTACGAAGGGATTCAGTGCATAACGCTTCTTCTCGACGTTAGACAAGCACCTTACGATAAAGAAGAAGTCGTAGAGACTCTTTCAAGTTTACCCAAAGGGTTCATTCAAGACATTCGTTTCGGAGTGGGCTTGGTAAAGGACTATCGGTTTATCATTTCTGCTGTTGAAGAGCAAACACCTTATAGTGAAATGGTAATAGGGAATGAGGAAACAGGGAATTCTCAGAACGGCTCTTTTTACCTTAACTGGAAAGATTTTGATGAAATGCGCCGTACTTGTGACCGCCTCACACGCCGGGCTCGACTCGCAGCTCAGCTGTCAAAGTCTACAGCAGTGTATAACCAACTAGCATATCGATTAGGAAACCAGCAAAAACCATTACCGGTCAGTACCGATGCTATCAGTAAAATGTTGCAAATAAAAATAACTGATACTGACAAACACGCTGCAATGAAATTGGTTGTAGAAGACCGTTCTACAATTAAACAAACCGATCCCATCACGTTGACCAAGTTAAAAAATGACATCGAGCTGGTATCTTTGGAGCTGCTGATATCAGCTTTCGAAAAATTGCTTGCTACACAAACGAAAGAAGATACCTGGCAGCGATTATTTAACGAAAATCCCTTTATTTTAAGCCTTGCCTTTGGCTATCCAGCAGTAAAAATTTCAGATCAGGCAAGTGTAGGCGGTAAAAAGTTATCGGGGGACAGTGACAAAATCACCGATTATTTGATTAAAAATGGTGTAACTAATAATTTAGCTCTGATTGAAATCAAAAAACCTTCGTCAGCTTTACTGAACAAAAGTGCCTACAGAGGCTCAGTTTACTGTGCATCAACAGAGCTTACCGGTTCATTGACACAAGTGTTGGATCAGTGTTATCAACTACAAAAGAACATAGCTTTAATAAAAGATAACAACAAAATTTTCGACATTGAGTCTTATGCAGTAAATTGCATATTGGTGATTGGTATGATGCCAAGCGATGATGACAAAAAGAAATCTTTTGAGATGTTCCGCCGCAACTCTAAGAATGTACACATCATCACGTTCGATGAGTTACTGTTCTAATTAAAGCAATTGCATGATTTTCTGATTGAACGTTAGATTATGGCCGCAAAGATAGCTTGGGCAATTGACCAAATTGGGGCTTACCGGCATGTGCGTGATGTACAAAATGGTAAAGCATGTAATTGTACCTGCCTTCATTGCGGAGACCGCTTAATTGCCTGCCACCCTGACCCAAAAAAGAAGACAGCCTATTTCGCACATTACAACGGAAGTATCTGTAGTGGTGAATCTGTCCTGCACAAGCTTGCTAAAAAGGTATTAGAAGAGTTAGCAGAACGACAATGTAGCATAAGGCTTCCTCCTTATTACGCAGAGGCTGTTGGTGAAGATAGCATTGGCTCACCTGTATATTCATCTTATGACATACCACTGCCGATTTTGAAAATGCAGCAAGCAGTTTCTGAGCAAGCTATGGGTTCGGTGATAATGGACTCAGTAACTACCAATGCTGAAGGCGATAAGTTTGGAATAGAAATTTATGTACGTAATAGGAAGACTGACGCAGACAAACTCAAGTTTGAAGAGTTGCCTGTAGAGGTGATGGAAATAGACCTTAGTAACATATCGTGGAGTATCGAACGGGAGGACCTTGAAAAGCTTTTGTTAAATGGTGCGAATCGCAGATGGTTGAATAATTTGGGTCAAAAACATGCTAAAGCTTTGGCTGAACATAAATTGCCACACTTAACAGCTTTAAGAAATCAGCAAATAACAAACGTTTTCGACAAGTTGACAAAACAAACCATAGCCAATTCCTCAGTATGTGCTATTCCGATTAAAACCTTGGCTTCAAATCCTCAACTACTTAACAATAACACGCATTTTAGTCTGAAAAAGCGTATCAGTGTTAGAAATATAAGGCATGCTAATAACGATCTGCTAGGAAGCTGGGGTGAGCTTATAGCAGACGTTATAGTGGATGATAAACTTAACGGAAAAAAACCAATTCCGATTATATTTATACCTAGAGGTACAGTAAAACAGCGATCTTCCCCCAATATCATATTTAGACTGACATGGGACTCTGATGCAGAAATATTTAGTCTTAAGCCGACCTTACGTGGCGTAAAAAAATGGCGAATTAAACTGGAGGATTTAGCGTCATCTGAAGCTGAGAAGCGCAATCTCTCTTATGAAGCAATCAGTGTTGAGCGATATCAATTTCTGAAAGAGCTCAGGTCGAAACCTCACGAAAGGGTAAATTTACTGACAGAGCGCTATAGCGTGAAAATTGGACCGAATGATACTGCAGCAGAAGCTTGGGAGCTTCCTGACAAGCTTTGGGCTCCTTTATTTATTGAGTTTACCTTATTTAAATTTCGGGGCAGAACCGTAGAAGTAAACCAGTTAGTTGATGATGATACTTTGGACCGCGTACTCAATTTGAGTTTGACCTACAAATCTAAAGCTCGGCGAGCTAGCGCCATAAGAAAGCTTCTTGATTTTTTAAAGGTATTGCATGTTGTAGGCAATGTAGAGCCCTTGTCATTCTGTCAAATTGGGAAAAAGGGCCCAAATAGGTTTGCACTACCTCATGACATATCAGATAGGACAAATATCAAAAAATTGCTCAATTATTATCCGCGACCGCTGATTCAATGAGTTTTTGGGTGTGATAGTAGCTCTCTCCTAAAGAAATTTTCATTAATAGTGCAAAACCATATTAAGACCTATATTGGAAACTTAGCCAATTTAAATTACTATGAGATAATTAATTAATCTTCAGCTTATCAGTGGATGCGCGTGGCTATGCAAAGGGCGTTTATGAAGTTGGAGTTTGGAAAGCACTAGAAGAATCGTAAACGTTGCAGCAGCCACACCGTCTCGGAGTGATTGCTGTATAGATCAGAATGGAAACACTTTTGTCAGCTTGTCTGGCGTATCAGCAGTGAGTAACTCTTTAAACAATGTGGCCAGGTAATCATGCGGCTCAAGGGGGCACGTAAATTTAAGCCTCGCTGATGATGAAAACAAACTTTGCAATTGTGTACGGATGCCGGAAAATTAAAGGGCAAGGAAAACATGCCAAGCAAAAAAAAGTGTTTCCTGAGTAATAAAAGTCTCTTGATTAAAACTATTCGAGAAGATAGAAACTGGCACAATACAGAGGAGTCTCAAGACTTTGAAATATTATCTCTGCCCGGACCTAATAAAAAAACTATCGCCCATTTGGTTTTAAGGTGCAATCAAAACTGGATACATACAGAAGCAGCATCTAGAGACGATGTTCTTTCTCTAACTGGTGAGATAGGTAGAACGGTCGCCGAATTCTTAATTGATGATCATTTACTACCAAATGATCACAAATTGCTTAACGATAAAAGCTGGCTTTCGAAAATCTATTACGGTCATTCAACATTTGCTCATATCATTGCCTCTCGTTCAAGTCTATGGGGAGAGAGTAATCCAGCTGCTCAAGACTTCAGTATCTTGACTCTAGGCAGAGGTAGACCTGATCATCTCAGCACCGTCGCACATGTCCTAGCCAGATGGAATCATAGCTGGGGATTAACTGCGGCGGCACAAAATCTAAACGTGTTAAAGCTTACTGATATTAACGGAGTTAGTGTTGCTCATGTTCTGGCAGAGTTCAATAAATCTTGGGTACAGACTGATGTAGCTTTTGAAAAAAGCATACTATCTATAGTTGATGACAATCATAAATCCGTTGCTAGCATTCTTTGCTCGGCTGATGAAAGTTGGATTTTTAATGCTATTGGGAAGACTAAAAGTATATTTATAAAATACGGGTATAGAATATCTAGGGTAATCGCTTCAAATCTACCTGACTTTTTCAATTTCCATAGTGTTTTTAGCCTTGATGAAGTTAAAAAAGACTCTAGCATTCCCGTCAATCAGGGACTTAAACTGATCAGGGATGAAAGCCAGCGCACTATTATAACTTCGATGTCATTTAAAAATCCTGCATTAGCACTAGATCTATGTATAAGATATAGCAGCTTTTACACTAACAATGATTGTGTGACTGGCATGCCTATTATCCATATACTGGCTTTAAAAAAAGCATTCACCCATGCTTATTTCTTTGAGAAAATGCAAAGCTACCACTTGGTTTTTGATATTTATAGAAGAGCAACTTTATTAGAAGTTTTTCTTTGGAATTTAGATGAGTCAATTAGACTGGAATTTTTAAAAAAGCAGATAGCAAGCTTCAAGAAATACGAGAATTACAGCTTAAACGACACAAGACAGTTATATTTTGAAACATTAATTAAAATTTCTGCTATATATGATGAAAATTGGATTTACTCTGAGTATTCGAACGATGATTATTTTTTAACTAAACGATACTTAGGTGGGACGATAGCTCATTTTTTAGCTGCAACATCAATAGACTGGTTATCGACGGTGGGCTTGTTAAATAATGAGGTACTATTTGCTTTAAGCGACTATGGTAAGACTGTTGTAGAGGAGATTTACGATTCGAAAAACTGGCCTAAATACCAGGGCACATATGACATCTGTTCGCTTAATTTGACGTTAAGAAATGACATTAAAGTTATAGAGCTTGTTTGTTCAAAGCGTGATTGGAATTACACACTTGTTGACGGTTATGCGCAGCTTTTTCCTTTGAAATTATCATCATCGCTAACCGTTGGTGAGGCAATATTAGAGTCTGACAATGTTCATTTCAATCCTAAGCATATTATGGACTGTAACGTTGGTTTTTCTTGGTTTCACGATTTGCTATCTTCAGACTCTTGGCGAAGCAGCCTTGAATCACCTGCCAAGCTTAGTAAAACATTTTCTGTTGCGTTATCTAGTTTCTACAGTGGTAGTTGTATTTTTGCTGATAGTGAATTTTTAAAATTGATAAATGCTTGCCTTCCTAAACTTGACTTTGATGCTATCGATGAAAGTCTGTCAATGAAGTTGTTGTGTACTGAATTTGATGGTGTGCCCCTTTATAAAACGGTTTTAAATAAGCGCGGAATCTCCGGTTCCGGTTGTATTTTTGAAGCTGTGATATTAGATAAATTCTTTTTTGAAAATTTTGATATTGGCGATGGTAATGCTGAGAGAGAGCTTTATGATAAATTACGAGATCTAGCGAAGATATGTACAAATTTATCCACAGGTATTCACTAAAGTGCACTCCAGATTGGCTACTAAGTGAGCATAACAATGCTGTTATCAATCGAAATTGATATGGTTTGTTGTGGTTTACTGACCATTGAATTAATACTAAATATTAGTAAGGACGTTAAGCAGTAATTAACGTCGAGTGTTGCGCATTGCTAAAAGCATCGACTTTGCCGAGGAAGCGAAAAATGGGTCGGAGTTAATAATCACCGCCCCTTTGCAAGGCGCTGAAACAAAAAAGGTTAATCTGTCGTTTTTAATTTCCCCCTTTTTTCGGAATAGACTACTACTTCCATAAATCCGATGATAAAAAATAAAGTCGGCAAATATCAGTCAACAACAGCTTTCAGCCGGGCAAAGGTTCGCATGCTTTCATTTGCTATTAGCACAGGGTAGTCTGGGTTTTTGGCAATCAGATGGTATTGGCCATTCACGTCTTTTTTAACATCGCGCAGTAGATACTGGTTATCACCACTTTCATCCTGTCGTTCAATTGCTACCGTACAATTTTGCAATGAACCGGCACTCTCGGGGCTGATAAGCTCGAGCAATAACAACTGGCCGTCCAGTATAGGGTGTTTACCACCGTTCATGGAATTGCCGCTAGCGTGGGCCAGGAAATGCTTATCAGGGTTAAGAGTGCCAAAACCAGCAGGCGCATTAACGTATTCTGCGTTGCTGTCATCACCGGTTTTAAAGCGGCCGCAGGCGATTTTGATATTGGGGAAATAGCGTAACTGCAGCGGACTGATACTTACTTGGTCATCCTCGTCTGCTAGAGAAAATACCTCATTTGCAGCCGTAACTTTAGTTGGCGCGATATATGAAGTAGTTACTTGCGTGCTACCGGCAATGACAAACTCGTCTTTACTTAGCCAGAGTTTAGCGCCGTTGGCTTGTGCAACAGAGTAAGCCCAGTCACTTACTGCGCGAGATTTTTCTGCATCACAATAAAAGTAGGCTGCCAGTTCAGTACTTAACACTCTTTCGAATTTATGCAGGTTTTGTTCTTGCCAGTTATCCCGGTGTTGCTGCGCCGCAAGATAATCGCGCTTGCTGTTGTTGCAGTTGCTGTGGGTAGCAACAAAGTTATGGCCTAAATCGGTAGAGTAGCGGGCAAAGGGGATAAAGTGATCAACTTCTGCACTGTTGGCATCTTTTAAAGGTTTGTTGCAATAAAAGCACAAGCCGCGTTGTATTTCTATCAGCACCGGTCGGGCTTTATTTAATGCGTTTCTGTCGACCCCAAACAGAAATTCGTGTAGCTGACTTTGTGCCCCCAGCAGTTTCTGATTGTCTTTGATACTTTGTATTTTCTGTAGCCAGGCATTTTTAGCCAGGTATACCACCAGATCGTAAAAGCGACGAAAAGAGTAGGCGATGCCTGGGTTAAGTTTAATAAATTTACCGTTGTCTTGATGCGGGTATAGAAAACCCTCTGGCTGTTTTGCTAAAACTTGTAGCCGCCATAATGGGCCGTTTTTAAGCGTTGCCAGCGTGGCACGATAAATTTGTTTCCAATACATGCTTTGCTTTAACTGGCGAATATTGCGGATGTTGTTTTGCTGGCACTCGAACAATACGCTGATGACTTTGGATTGCGTGCCTGAGTTTTGTTTAAGTAGCGCAGCATCGCCATTGTGGTCAGCAGCGAAAGGCATTGCGTGGTGCCAGTACAGCAGAATAAATTTGTCGACCAGTGCATCCAGTGTGATTACCAGCTCGCTGTCGGGTTGCTGCAGTGGGTGCTCTACACAAATATCCGCAATAGCATGAAGCAAGGCAAACTTATAGGTAGCGACAAACTCACCTTCATTTAGCATACGCTGAATGTAGCCAATAAAATCCAGTTGTTGCTGCATACCCGCCATATTTAGCTACCGTTCCTGAATAACAGGGCATTAAGCCAGGTTTCGTGGTTACGTTCAGGGCGTTTATCCTGCGTGAGCCACATCTTGTTCAGCGTCAGCCCGTTTACATCGTTTATTAAAGCGGTAAGTCGTGCTTCATTCATATCAGTAAAATACCTGCCATGGTCTTGGCGCTCGGTATCACCATATTTAAACGAGGCATAAAGCACACCGTCTGGCTTTAATGCTTGCTGTAATAAGCCAAATACTGTGGCCAAGTTATTATTGGCAACATGCAGCAAGCTGGCGCAGCACCATATGCCATCGTATTTTTCGTGCTGGTTTAACTGTTCAAAACGCTGCACCGCAACAGCTTGGTGCAGGCGTGCGCTGGCAAGTCGAGCCAGTTCTGCACTGGCGTCAAAGGCGCTAACCGTAAAACCTAGTTGTTTAAAATAAACTGCATCACGGCCGCTACCACAGCCAGCATCGAGAATATGACCAGCGGCTTTTAGCCGTGGCAGAAACTCGGCATACAAGGCTGTCATGTCTATATCGTCAGTTGCAGCAGCAAAGTCTGCGGCGTTTTGGTTGTAGTAATTTATTGTTTCTAATGACATTTATTTGGCCATAATTCCGCAACAAGCGCTTTGATACTACCTATGTTCTGAGCGATTTCAAAGCGTAGAATCCATTTTTTACTCACAAATGTTTATTAATAAACGAGACTGCCCGTTGCTCGTTTTTAGCCTAACTCACGAACAGATTGTCTTAACTCAACCAGCAGGCGTTCCTTATAAAATAAAGCCTGTGTATGTCACTAATGACACTTAACTGACATCAGACTTGATAACATATTTCTCGGCTAACGGATTAAAAGTACTTGGTTTGTCTATTTGCTGCACGATTAAATCAACGGGAATTCTGGGCTTCAGTAGATCTTCAAATATTGCAGTGTTTGTAACACTAGCATCAAGCCAGGTATCAACGAGCTTTGGTTCTTTCGGTAGCATTAACGGTGAGGCTTTAGTGTGAATATTTAACAGTTTTGGGTGTGGGGGTAGTGTTATCACCGAGAATGACAACGCAAGCTCGCCGGTATCCTTGTTAAGCCACTCCCGGCACAGGCCACCCAATAACATGCCACCATCCTTCGCCACCATATCGTGATAGTGAACAGGCTTGCCGTTTACATACTCAGTTTCACCAAACCCTTTCACGGGTATTACGCAGCGGCTATGTCTGTATGCATGATAACCAGCTGAGCCTTTCATATTTAACTTGTCATAGCGGGTATTAAACGAGGTGTACCTGGATGGTTTAAATCCGGTCTCTGTCGGCTGCAGCAGTAACCACCAGGTGGCATTATCCATCCTTCGCATACCCTCTTTCTGCCAAACAATACTGACTTGGTTAGTGGCCCGGATGAAACGGCTGAAAATCTGGCGCTCAGGGAACAGCTGGATCTGTAGCCCTTCGCACAGTTCTATAACGCCGGGATCATCGATAACGTTTAGTCTGCCGCACATACGGTTTTATCCAATTGTTGGTAATTTTTGTCGGTTTTAGCTTAGCTTATTTTTGCCAGGAGACATTGGGCAACGATTAAGTGCCGATTGGACCGTTAAGAAATTTTTAAAAAGCGTAGATGGCTTTAGACCGCATAAGACCTGCTAAGACCGAAAACCATTGCTAATGCTTGATATTGAAGGGTTTTTCAGGGTTTTCAGGCCGTATAAGACCGTGTTGAACTGTCTTATGGCTGCCCCAGCAGGAACCGACAATCCGCTATTTTAGCGGCCTGCGCGGGGTGATCATTCAGCTGTAGTATCATCTGTAGTATCAAAATATTTTGCTGCCCGATCACGACTGCAGTGCTGTCATATTTTTGGCGGCTGGCTGGCGCTTCCTGATCCACTCGTTGATCTGGTCTTCTGACCAGGCAACAGAACGGGGACCCAGTTTAAATGCTGCCGGTGCTTCGCCGCTTTTCACCATAGCATACCAGGTGGTTTTACTCACAGGTACTTTCTTTAATACTTCAGGTAGCTTTAATAACTGCATAATTTCCTCCTGTTACCGGCCTTGGTTCTGCCGGCCTGCTGGCTGGCGCTGGTTGTTCTGTGCTGGCTGCTGGTACCCGCCTTGCTGTGGTTTCTGATATCCACCGTTCTGTTGCTGCTGGCCAGCTGGTTGCTGTTGCAGGCCATCAAGCATTTGCAGTTCGTTGGCCACTATCTCAGTGGTGAAGCGCTCGATGCCGTCTTTGTCCTGCCACTTGCGGGTTTTAAGCTTACCCTCGATATAAACCTTGCTGCCTTTGCGCAAGTAGTCGGCGGCTATTTCTGCCAGGCGTTGGTATATAACAACACGGTGCCACTCGGTTTGCTCTTTTTTCTGATTGGTGGCTTTGTCTGTCCAGCTTTCACTGGTGGCAATAGTCATGTTGGCCACTGCGCCACCCTGGGGCATGTAACGCACTTCAGGATCCGCGCCCAGGTTGCCAATTAAAATTACTTTGTTGATGCCTCTGCTCATTGTGTTCGCCTTAAAAACTTATCAGTTAACTGATTTAACCCTAGCCCAGTCGAGTTCTTTTATCTTTTCGACTGTCTCGGCTACGTCATTCATTGCATTAAAAGCCCGGTTGAAATTACTCTGGCTAACACCGTTGATTGCTGACGCAACGGAGTCTGCCAGGCCGGTAACCAGATGATCTTTAAGCGCAGCTTTAATATTGTCGCTGCGTATATCAGTTCGGCTTAGCAGCAGTTCAAAACGCTGCTGGCACTGGCTGCCCTGGCTGATATATTTCATGCTGCAGCTCCTGCTTTGTATTCAACTTTAATTTTGCCAAGCTTGCCGAACACCTCTGCGAACCTAGCCACGTTCGGGCCGAAATAGGTGATAACGCTGCCTTTTGTTGAGCCCTGAACCTTTTTCCCATCACGGCCAATATAGTGAACCCGTGTTCTTGGGAAGCACTGTGGGTAATCCAGTAGCGGTGAAAACCAGATTTCAGACGAGTTGCAGAACGTTATGATCACCGCCTCGGTTACCCGGCCAGCCAGGTACTCGGTCAGCAGTTTGTTTATCCAGTCTGCATTGCCTGGTATATCTTCGGTAATGCAGTGGCCGCGGCGTTTACAGGTAAGCTTTTTGCACTTCGCTTTACAGGCGGTTTCGCCACGGTGGAATGGGTGATTCATCCATACACGGCCATGCCATTTTTTCTGCAGCCCGTCTGTGTCTTTGGTGAATATCTGTTTAGCGCCGATCCACTGATTAGCAAAATCGCAACTGGCAGGATCAAGGTCAATGCCGCCCATAACTTCAATGCCAGCATCTGTCCATTCGGGTGGGGTGTAGTATTCAAAACCGCTTTCAGCGCTGGTTTGATTAACTAAGTTGGCGTTATTTTTCATTAAGTGGCCTCACATGCTTTCGCAATAAGTTGAAACAACTTCAGCGATGCGCTTGGCGGCTTCTATCTGGCCTGCGGTTCCTGATGTCATATTGCCTTTTTCGTCTACCAGATTGCCCAGCCACATTTCGTCTGACTTAAGCCAGTTGATGTTTTTAAGTGCGTTGGCGTATTTGATAACTGAATACTTGCAGCCGTATTTGTCTCTTAGCTGGCGGTAAACACGGGCCAATGTCATAAGGCCAGCAGCGGTAAACGCTACGCTGTTTTCTGGCCCTACCTCTTGTTGCAACCTTACCTGCCATTTCCACGCTACCGCTTCGGATATGCAGTTCCACCACTTGCTGATATCTGTAACCAGCATTGGATCCGGTTCCTGTTTAGGGCCGATACCCAACACTATGCGGCTGGCCTGCACGACATGCCGATAAGAAAAAAGCTTGTCAGTGTTTTTACCTATGATGTTTTTTTCGTAGTCGATCTGGTTTTCCCATGCGCTTACCTTGGCAATTTCTGCTTTGATGGCATTTACCGTGTTATCACGTTTGTTATAAGTCATGTTCAGGCTGGCACTTACTGCCTTAGCGTTGCTGTTAATATCGCTAAACGCCTGTTGTCTGTCGGCAAGGCTCATATTTACAAACAGCTGAATGGTGACTTGCTGGCTTTTAAGCCCTCGCATTTGGCGAATTGCTTCTAAAATGCCGCTAGCTAGGTGCTGCCCGTCGAACAACTTTATGGTGGCATCCATGGACAGGTTAAGTTCGCCAACAGATGCGCCCTTACTGGCCGGTATAAACTCTAAGGTTTCATCCTCAATAACGCCGGTTAGGGCTGGCAGTACAAAGCTTTCTTCGTTTTCACAAATGTACTTGCTAATGGCATTGGCGCGCTTGGTGTCTACCTGGCGCTGGCTTCTGTCCATTACGTTGCCGGTGTCGATGGCCATTAACCGCGACAACATGCCAAACGGCACACAAGCGGTATAAAAGGTTCGGTTGCCCTGGGTTCCTGCAGCTGCAGGAAAGAAAAATCGCATATCGCTCATTATTCTGCCCCCAGCGTGTAATCTTTGGTGCTGCTGTATTCCATCCAGCGCTTACTAACCTTGGCGCGGCCCTTTTTGTCTTTGGTTTGCACCGGGGCTTTAATCATTACCTGCAGCTGGCTGGCGCCTTTCTCAGCAGCCATGGCTATAAACTGCTGGCACACGCTGGGCTGGCTAAACTCGCCTGATAAAATGACTGGCTTCATTTGCTGCATGTACTTTTCAGTAGCAGCGTTCAGGGCTTCATCGTATTCAGCCTGGGTAAGCTGGCGTAGTTCCTTGCCCTTACCGGTGGTTTTTTTGGTTAGCTTTATTGCTTTGGCCCGGGCCTTTTCGTAACTAATTCCGAATACTGCAAACATGGTTAAGCCCTCCGGTTCTGGTGCAGGCAAATAACAGCCAGATCAGCTGCCAGCTGGTCCAGCACGTTTACCAACTGTGGCGCATGGGGTTTGATGATTAGTGAAATGCCAGATAAGGCGCGTTGCTTATCTGCTATGTCGTCGATAACGGGGTATTGATCTGGCTGCAGCAGGCCAGCTAACGACTCCAATTCAGCATTGATATCAAAAGCTGAGCTATATTCAGCAAGAGGTTCAGCAGCTATATCCAGCTCGATAACTTCTTCATCCGGATTCGGTAAAGCAGTGGGCTGCTGCATTGCTTCTAATTGCTGCTGGGTATCAGTTGCTGCAGCTTCATTTTCACTGTCGGTAGCTTCGCAAGACTTTTCCCAATGGGTATTTAACTGCTGATCATAATTAGACAGGCTTTGTTCTTCGCTGGCCAGTGCACGTAAGCTGTTGTTAGTCTCTGGCTCATTGGCAGGAGTGTCTATAAATGGAATCTTATTGTTAAATGTCTTGTACATGCCGTTGCTTTGCCGCCACAGTAATTTTTGTTCTAATGCTTGTGCCAGAAAGTCGCGAACAACCGCTTCGGTAACAGCTAGATGGTGTCGCATAGCTTTAATGCTGCGCGCTTCGTCTTTGCAAAACACCATAAGCTTTTTGATTTGGCTGCACAGTTCGCCCGGGGCGGCCATTTTTAATGCTGCGTTAGTAGTTGCAGGCATGGTTAGCACTCCTCTTCGTTAATTGATAAAACCAGCTTCAGGCCAGCTGGGCTGAATTGATAGCGGCCCTCGTGGTGCTGCAGCAGTCCAAGCTGGCGCAGTTCGTTAGCCAGGGCAGTGCCTTTGTCTTTAGCTGCTACGCCGTATATTTCAAACTGCATTGGGTGCATCAAGGTGCAGCCGTCGCGGTTAAAGGCGCGGTGCCATTCGTACACCACAGCCAATCCCGCTTTTTGTGCCGGGCTTAGGGTTTCGTAGCGGCTTACCAGCTCGTAACCTTCGCGGCGGTTTTTAACCACCAGCGGTATGGCTGATGCCTGGCGTATTTGTGCGGCCTGGGTAAGTGTATTGGCGATCATCGTGTAGCCTCCTGCTGGTGCTGTAGGTAGTTAATGCGGCCTGCTACAGCACGCTGCAGGTATTCGTGAACGCTGGTTGCACCGCCGTGGCTGATCATCATGGCAATGTCTTGCTCGGTGATGCTTTCTGCCAAGCGTTGCAGTTCGTTAATGGCGATATCGGTATTCATGGGCGGCACCAGGTAAACGCAGCAACAAACAACAGGGTGGTGACGATGGCCAGAGCCCAGATAAAGCGGTTGCTGCTGGTGGCTGCAGTGCGCTGGTTGATGTAGTCGAATAGTGGTTTCATGACGTTTGCCTACGTTGCTTCGTAGGCAAAGAGTAGTTTAACCTACATTTAGTGTCAACATTATTTGGTAGGTTTACCTACAAAATATTTCGAGGCAATAAAAAACCCGCCGTAGCGGGTCTAACGAAAAATTTCAAAGATAACAAATTAATTATGGAGCACCTAAAAATATTGAAATATGTAGAATAAAGAAGCGCAAATAACTAAACCAAAGGCTAGGCCTTTCAGTTCGTCTATATGTTTTGCAATCCAAAGCTTTAGGTTAGAGTTGAAAAATATTTTCTGGTATTCTTGTTCTATTTCATCGCAGTAGTTCAGAATTTCAGAAGTTAATTGCTGGCAATGTTGGTTATCTCTATTAATTATTTTGGATACATCTGCGGTTCTTAAAACCAAATCTACTTTACCAGCATCAACTAATTGTGATTTGGCAAGATTGTTCATCGCCTTTATTCTGAAAAATGCTTTTGTAGCGTAGTGCACTAAGTGGGATTCAATATGAATATCAGTTAAGTTTTCTTTCTCCGCTAAATCTAAAATCTTCTTAACTGCATCCTCTAAAACAGCGATGCAAGAATCTTTAACCCTGGCAATGTCAGCTCTTTTAAGTGCACGATTACTTAGATAGAGTACATAAATCCAACCTATAATAGTGATTAAGTAGCCAAACTGAAACTCCAATTAATTTTGGTTCCCAGCTTGTTCAGCAGCTGCAATTCTTTGCTTAATTAAAATTTCTACACTTTTGACTAAAGTGTGGTTGTAGCGAAGATGACTTTCTATTTCTTTAGGTGTAAAGCCACTTTCTCTAATAAGCCCCCCGAAAGCCTCATCCAGAAACGAAGGTCCATATCGATTGTATCCATCTAAATTAACTAGTAGTACTTCTTCGTTATCAATGGCCTCACGTAAACGAGGGGCCAATATCTTCTCTCTAAATGCTTGCCCATTATAATCGCCATCAGAAGGGTACCTTCCGTACGGGAACGGACCGAACTCTTTAACCAGTAATATTGATTTACTCATACAAGATTTATATTCCACTGAACGAGAGTTCCACTTATTGGCATTGGTAAATCCACTAAATCCTGTTCTGCACCTTGAGATTTAACATATAGTCCGGAGTTGCTGAAAATCCATAACTTACCGTCAACATTTTCCTCAACCAATCGTTTAATGCTCTTACTACCTTGCCCATGTTTAGATTTGGATGTGCGCGTAGAATCTGGAATCATTGACAAATTAATTGCTTCAGAATCAGACAATAAGCGTTTAGTACCACCAACGACACTGCTTAAAGCAGCAGCTCTTCCACTAGATCTTAACATTTTCACATACATACTATAGGCATTTGGATAATTACTTCTAAATCTACTAGAAAAAAAACCTCTTTGAACAATTGTCATAGGGATGCCAACGCCTTTGTCATATATAGCCAAGTAAAGCTGCTTATCAATAACCTGGCAGAGGATCCACCACTTCTTTTTACCAGAGTCATCAGCTGGGTAAGCATGTAGACCGACATTGTTAACTGCCTCTTGAATGGCAACACTTATTGTCCATTCCTTTTCAGGCTCCATATTTCCCTCATAAACACTCTGAATCAAATAGTCTACTATTGAGTCAACGTATTGATTGCTGCACCCGGTGATGACTGGCAAGGGCAACTTAGTCTTAAAATTATAGGTAATGTCACTCTTATTTGTCATTAATTTCTGTAAATAACTAACACGGAGTGTACTATTCACCTCAGGATTCATTTTAGATAAAGAAAACCTGATTTTGATGCTAGTTTGCTGCAATAAATCTTCAATTAGGGCATAAAGAGTGATTATCGCTGCAGCTTCTATTCTAGTAGTTTGTTCAAAACTTATAAGGATTTTGTGTTCATCTTGAGCTTGGGATAGCTTTTCGAAAAAAATCAGTGTGTCAAGAAAGGTCGAATTATCTTTGCCGTGAGCACTGTAAAGGCATATTTTTACAGGTGCTTCGATAATTTTATACCCTAGTACAGCCTTGGAAACACTTATAAAGCGATTATATGTTTTGCCTCGCCGTGCTAATCGTCTTTTAAATCTATCTTTTGCTACCTTGACATATATTTGGGGTTCAAGCTGTTTTTTCAAGCTGCCAATTCCTTTTGTAGTAATACTACCTTAACACCGAATACCAAAATACTCGGCCAAGCACTTTAATGGCGCTGGCTTGCTCTGTCTGGTAATCCTCGTCAGGGTACTCATCGGTATTAAAGCTGCGTATCCTAATGCCATTACCTGGCAAGCGGTAAAGGCGCTTAACCTTTAATAGGCCATCGTGGTCTATGGCGTACATATCGCCGTCTTTAATTTTTGTATTGCCAGTGTCTATGCCGACCGTTGCCTGATCCGGCAATACCGGTTCCATGCTATTACCATTGACTGTTACGCAGGCAGCTAAGTCTGGCTGAATGTTGTAACGGCGTAGGGTTGATTTGGCGAACCGCAGCTTAAAGCCGCTGTCTTGCAACTGTACTGCTGAACCAGTTCCTGCTGACAATTCAATTTCCTTATAAAAAGGCAGCTCTACTTCATCATCGTTAAGTGGGGTTTTGCTATCCCATAGATCAAAGCTGCCAACTGCATAACTGGGTAAGCTTTCAGACACACTGGAATTTTCCGGTTTCACTTCTCCAGTAAGTATCCATTCCGGTGTTACGCGCAGTAGCTCAGCCAGTGCTATCAGGTTCGCCCCTTTTGGTGAGGTGCCATTTTTGCCAATAGTTTCCCAGTTGCTTACAGACACGCGGTTAATGCCGCAGTAATCAGCAACCTTGTCTTGTGTGAGCTTTAGCTCTTTACGCCGCTTTCGGATGCGGCCTGCCATTGTTTCGTTCATGTAGGTAAGCCTACATGTAGTGGTTATTTTTGTCATTGCAGTTTTTGTTGACAAACCTACGTAGTTTAACCTACGCTTATGCGCATTATTTATTGCTAACTCCATGCCAGAGGGCTCCATGAAAAAAGTTGATGTGATCAACCACTTTGGTGGTGTTGTTGAAACAGCCAAAGCGCTTGGTATTAAAAGCCAGTCAGTTTCAGGTTGGCCAGGCGATGTGCCAGAGCTTCGCGCATTCCAAATTGAGAAGATCACAAACGGAAAGCTGAAAGCCAATTTTAAACCTGTGACTGATCTACAAGCCTCTTAATCAAAAATAAAGGATAACAGTCCCATGAGCAATAACACGTTAAAGCAAAATACCATTCCACAGTGCCCGCAGGATGCGGCTTACGTGCTGGGCAAACGGCATAACGTTAGCGACTTAGCCCGCAAGCTGGGTGTTAGCCCTAATGTGCTGGGCAATAAGCTGAACCCTGATCAGGAGTTTCACAAACTTACCCTTGGTGAAGCTGTGGCCATTACCGAACTGGCAAACGACAACGGCATTTTAGACGCCTGGGCCCATTTGCGCGGCGGGGTATTTGTAAAGCTGCCAGAGGCGGTGTGCTGCGACGAAGAACTAAGCGACCAGTTAATGAAGGTAAGCGAGGAACTGGGCAGCGCCATGGCTGAAATACGCGCCGCCCGTGAAGACGGGGTAATTGACCCATTAGAGTTTGATCGGATCCGCGCCCGGATAATGAACACGGTTACTGAATCTCTGGCGCTTAAAACGTTGGTACATGGTCAGGTTCGTGACTTACCTCGGCATACCACAACCGTTATCAGTAAGGCCTGAGCATGATTGAGCTTACTTACACCCAAGCCGGCTTACTGGCACTGGTTTGGGCGTTCTTTTTATCTGGGCGCTATACCGGCAGCCGCCGGCTGCAGCAGGGCTTTACCATGCGAGTGGTTAATACCATAACCAAAACCATCGTTATTTTCTTTTGTTGCTACTTCCCGTTTATAGCGTTGGCAGCCTTGTGCTGGTTTAACGGGTTTATTGATTTGATTTAATACGGCCGCTTCTGCGGCTGCAGTTTATTGGATTGGGGTTCTTTGGGATGTAACGCGAGAAGCGCCCGAAAGGGTATTGGGCTCGGTCAGTGTGATGTCGTGAACACCAATGCCAATGCGCTGCAGTAAAGCGCAGAAATGCAGCATGGGTGGCTGCAATGTGTCCCGGCCACTGGGTTAAGTGGCATGTATTCGCTTGCTGATTGTCTTTCGGAGTGCTGGGGGGAGCGCAACAGTCAGCAGCCGAATGCAGTGAAGCCTGTAGCCAGGCAGTGTGATAAGCGTGAAAGCGTGTCGTACCGGTTAAGGTGCGTTGGCCGGCATAAAGCTAGCCGGATGTTGAACTCTCAGCAGACGTGTAAGCGCACACCCGACGGGGCAGCCGGAGTTAGCGAACCGGCCGCTGCAGACTTATTAAAAAAGAAAAGCCCGCTGGTTCAGAGCGGGCCGGTCATTAACTTAAGAAAGGTAAGCCAATGACAGCCACAAATTTAATTGATTTTAACGCTAAGCGCAATGGGGGTAACCAGGTGATAGCTGATACTGATGATGGTTACACCAGAACGGCCAACGCCATTCAGGACCAATTGTGCAAAGCCGACCTTACCGGCGCCCAGTTCCGGGTGCTTAGTGCCATTATTCGTATTACATACGGTTACAACCAAAAAACCAACCGCATTACCAATACCTATTTGGCAGAGCTTACTGGTGTGTCTGAAAAGGGCGTTAGGTTATGCCTGGCTGAATTGCATAGCCGTAACATGATCACGCTGGAGAAAGCCGGCCTGATGAAACTGGTTGGCGTAAATAAGGTGATCAGCGAGTGGGTGGTTACCACCGGTAAAAGTGAAAAACAAAGCGCTAAAGGTAAGGCAAGCCGGAACAACAGTTCCGTACAAAGACGGAACAACGGTTCCTTTAAGGCGGTACAACAGTTACCACAAGACGGAAAAACAGTTCCGTACTCAGGGAACAGTAGTTCCAGCACTAAAGACAACCTTAAAGACAACTTACTAAAGACAACTAATAAAGATCTTGTGTCGCCGCCTGCGGCAGACGACCCAGACTTAAAACCTGATGCGGCCATTCAAAAGGGCAAGAATTGGGGTACAGCGGAAGACTTAGACACTGCCAACCAAATGGCGGCCATTCTGCAAACCACTCTGGGTGAACACTACCGGCCCCCGGCACTGGCAACATGGGCTAACGACATTCGGCTGATGCGAACGCAAGACAGGCGGGCAGCCAAGCACATTATCACCCTGTTTGCATTGGCCAGCACGGATAACTTCTGGAAAACGAACATTCAGAGCCCGGCAGCACTGCGCAAAAACTGGGGCCGCCTGGCTGTGATGCATTCTGAACGGAAAAGCGGCTTTGGCAATGGCCAGAGCGGAATAACCATTGGCGAAAACGGCCAACCCATGACCCAGCAAGACTGGGGTAAAAAGGGCCGTGAATTGGCGGTGAAAGTATGAATAAGCCTGTTTTGTTAACCGTACCCCGCAGCATGATGGCCAAAGTGCAGGCCCATGCTAAACGTAGCGCGTTTAAGCCAGAAGATTACCAGGCATTTCACGAACGTGAAGCTCAGGCCGATTACCAGCGGCAGCAAGCGCAGATTGCAGCAGAACGCCACCAGCGTGACGTTAAAAAACTGCTGGACCGCAGTGGTGTGCAGGATATTTACCTTTCAGCCACGCTGGAAAGCTACCAGATTTACCGGCCAGAACAGCAAGCGGCAATTACCAGCTGCCGTAAGTTTCTTCAGGGCTTTGGCCAGCATGGTGCTGTAAAAAACATGATTTTTTGCGGCAGCACCGGTACCGGCAAGAACCACATGGCCAGTGCTATATGCAACGCGCTTAACGCCAGCGGTAAAAGTGCCGTGGTTGCCACTGCGTTTGAAATACAAATGAAAGCCCGCGCGGGCCGGCGCCACGACAACCCCTTTACCGAAGAAAAGGTAATTGCCAGCTTTTCCGGTGTCGATTTGTTGGTGCTGGATGAAATAGAGCTTGGTAGCACGCAGGACCACGACGGCAAGATAGTTAACGCGATTATTGATCAGCGGGTAACTGCCGGCAAAAGCACAATTCTGCTAACCAATATGAGTTTTGAGGAAGCGGCCGGCTTTCTGGGTGAGCGGATAGCCGATCGGCTAGTAGGTAATTTCTACCTGGTGGAGTGTTTCTGGCCAAGTTACCGCACTAACAAACCGGTGGTGGCATGAGCTTGCCCGATTACAACCTTTGCAACCAGAGCAAGGAAGCTCAGGAACAGGCGGCTGACGATACGCTGGCCTGTTACTGGCTGCACTTAAAAGCCGCTGGCAAGTTAAAGCGGCACGAAATTAAAAAGCGCCTGGATGGAATGGCAGATGCACAGCGGGAACGGATGCGAGCTGCGCTTAACCGTAATTTACCTAAGTTTAAGGAAAGTAAGCATGCCGCTTAACAGTGAAGCCCAGTTTCATATTCAGGAAGCGATTAACCATTTACGCCAGGCTGGTGGCATTGTTCTGAAGCTGGCGCCGGCTGATCCTCAGTCAGTGTTCAGGCCCAGCGAGCTGGCCGGCAATGAATTACTGTTAATTGCGGATCACTTGAACAATGTTCGTGTAGTGGCAGCTAAGCAGGAAGTGCAGTAATTATGCAGAGTATGTCGCTGGTGATATCTGATGCAGCAATAAGCCGTAGCGCAGCGGATCCGGCTATTGGTGAACTGCGCGACCAGCGGCACCCTTTGTTATTGCGGTTTCACAAAGGCCGGGATAAAGCCACCTGGTACATGGTGCGCTATGAGCACAGCCAGAAGAAGTTGCACCGGTTAGGTTACTGGCCAGTGCTGAAAACCAAGGATGCTCAGAGCATGTTGCCGGAAATGATAAAGCAGCTGGTAACTGGTGCTGATGTGCAGAACAGTCAGTTCGCGACAGTGGGCCAGCTGCTGCAGTGGTATACCGGCCGGATTGACCGGGAAACGGTTAAAAGTACCAGCCGGCGGAATGGGGTTAAAAGCGCTATTGAAAAGCACTTATTGCCCCGGCTGGGTGGTGTGATGATCCGCGATTTATCTAAGCTAGTTATCGATGAACGGTTAATGCTGCCACTGCAGAACGCTGAGCTTAAACCCTCTACCATTCGCCAGTACTTTGCTGTGCTGAAACGGGCCTTTAAAAGCGCCAATGAGCTGGGGCTGGTGTCAGTTAACCCGATGGCCGCCATGCGCTTTGGTGATCACATACAACGACGCATTGAACCAAAGGCAGGTAAGTTGCTGGTGAGTGATACCGGGCGAACCATGGCGCTTATTATGGGCCTGCCGCAACCGGTTAAAACCCTGCTGCTATTTATGTTGATGTTTGCCACCCGCATTGGTGAAACCCGCAAGCTTAAGTGGGCCCACTTTGATTTTGAAGCCAGCCAGATAACCATACCGGCCGCCATTACCAAGACCAGCGCTAACCATATTCTGCCCATTACTGAACAGGCCTGCGCCATGCTGCAGGAACTAAGCCCGTTATGTGGGGGTGAATACCTGTTCAGCAGTGGCAAGACTGAGCTAAGCCACAACGAAGCACAGAAGCGGGTGAGGGCAGCAGCGGGTGGTAAGTTCAGCGCCCACGACTTACGCAAACTGGCCAGAAGTGCGTGGGCAAATATGGGTATTGATTACTGGGTATCAGAGCGCCTGCTTAACCATAAGCAAAAGGGCCTAGATGCCGTGTATATAAAAGCTGATGCACTGGACGTAAAACACGCAGCCCTTAGCCAGTACCATGAATGGCTATTTGACGCATTTCAGCGCGTGCACAATGCAGGCATTGAGAAAAGCGACAATGACGGCAAAGCGACATAAATAAAGGCTTGTACGGCTGTTTAGATTTTTACTATACGGAACATTTTAATAGGGGTGTTTAGTGTTAATTATTGGCATTGATCCGGACCTGACCGCCAGCGGTGTTGCTGTGATAACACTGGATAAGTGCATTGTTGAAATGCAACGGGTTAAGTTCTGCCAGCTGGTCGACTATATACAGCTGCAAGCCATGAAAGTGGACGGCCGGATCCTGATTAAAATGGAAGACCCAAATACTATTAAGCCGACATTCCCCAGGGCGATACACAAAGCCATGAACCGCCAGGCAGTAAACAACAGGATCAGCCAGAACGTGGGTCAAGTTAAAGCCGTGGCCACATTAATATTGGAAGTGCTTAAAGCAACTGGTTACAACGTTACACCATGCCGGCCATTAGTGGGTGGCCATAAATCCAGATGTAAAATGGATTATCGTTACTTTAATCAGCTAACTGGCTGGGACAAGCGCAGTAATGAAGATTGTCGGGATGCGGCACTTATAGCTTTGTTTGGTGGTTGAATGACTATACAGCAGCAGCCTGAAGTAATGACCGGCGGTTTTATCCTCAGAGCCAACCGCAAGCGCATTGGTTTTACGCAGGAGCAGGTTGCTGAAATGATGGATATGTCATTAAGAACATACCAAGGCTGGGAGCGCGACCGGTCGGATCCTTCGTTTGGTGATGTTATGGCTATCTGTGAGTGTGTTTTTAAAATTGATGTGTTGGATGCAATAGTAGTTGCCCAGGAGGCGAAAGATGAACATTAAAGAGTTGCACAAGCAGCTTATAAGCTGGGGTAAGTTCTGGGCTGCTAAAGAATCATTGCAGGGTTATGCTAGTACCAGTGTTACCGAACGCTGCTGCCAGGTGCTTAGAACAGGTATATGGGCCAGCTCTGATAAGCACTTGTTCAATCACCAGGCTGATAACTTATACGTGCCAGACTGGATTGCTTGTATCGACCACTGCCTTAATGAACTGCCGCCATCCCACCGCCGGGTGATTAACCGCCGATATATAAAACAGGTTAAGTTAAACAGTACCGAGCGCATCGCGCTTTGGCATGCACAAGCTGGTATTTTAGCTATATACTGAAAAAAAATAAAAAAGGTATATAACTGAGTGGAAGATAAAAAGTTTGCAACTTTAAAAGTTATAAAAGCAAGGCGGAGACTGCTTTTGAGAGGCCCTGTGCACATTTTCTTGGTGGTTTTCATATGCTGGTTAACTATATTTTCATTTAATTACTTCGAAAAATGCTGGGTAAAAACTGATTATTTTTGTCCAACAATTGAAGGTGGCAACCATATATTTAAATGGGTCATTGCTATTACGCAGTTTTTTGGTATCGGCCTACTGCTATGGGATTTAGATTCGAGAATGCAGACTCTTACTGGGGCAAAATTAAAAACATACTTTTTTGATAAATTGAAAGGTTGGTATTACCTTTGGTTTATACGGAACCACAATGTGGGGGCGCACTCAGAGATGCCAATGTTGGTAAGTGGCGTGGCTGCTACTTCGTATGAGGAGCAGAAAGCTACAATAGAAGCACAGCTTGCCTATCTACAAAAGAGAATATCTGAAACTGATTCAAGGCTTGCTTTAGAGAGCCAAGAGAGAAAGAAACTAGAAGGTAAACTAAAATCTGATATTAATAAGGTATATAAGGCTATAGATGAATCTAAAGATAAGGTGATGGAGACTGTAACTAAGGTTCATGTTGGCGGTTATACAAGGCAATTGTGGTCAATTTTTTTTATTGCCTACTCTGCTCTGTTAAGTGTTTACGTTTAAATATTATAAATTAATTTTAAACCCGCCATTTTTGGCGTGTTTTATGGCGTTGAAATAAGCTATTTTTCTCTAAGCTTGCAAGAGCTGTAACTTCCCTCGGTTACGCAAATCACATACAGAACCCCAGTCCTCAGCTGGGGTTTGCTTTTTTGAGGTTGCACCAGCCTTGACAGTTTCACTATATGAATTACATTTTAAATAAATGTTTCAAATAGGTGTCAGCATGGTAGCAGCATCAGAAGCAGAGTTATTGAATGAACTCAGGGAATGGAAAGCTCACGGCAATTCATTGAGCAAGTTATTAGTAGTAAAGCCGGTATCAGATGGCATCCAGTTGGCTGTACCGAGGTACAACAACGGCCAGCACATTGCATGCTGGCCAACAATGCCAAGTTACGCAGCTGCATATGCTGCATACGGTGAAATGCTTGATAAGGTATTGGGCTGCTGAAAGCTCATTCCAGCAAAAATTAAGTCGCCGGTTTCTTTTCTATTTCACAGTACCACTGATATTATATGTATATTTATACAGTATTGGTGGTGAATGCCCTGCATCAGACGGCGCTACAATTACGGCATTATTTATCTGCGGCCAGAGCCTATACGCAGTAAGTCTTTGGCTGGTCAAACATTAGATGTGGTGACGAGAGGCAATGACTTTAAGCGAATCGCTTTTCACGGGTTCATCGATATTGGCAAGGTTCCAGCGTGTACGCCCAGAGTTAAACTGATAAACATATCCGGCTTTAATGCCTCAGCCAGTGAAATGGGCGACTGGGTGGATTACGGAATGAATGCCGTAATGCTCGGGGCCTACTTCAACGCTGGGGTGTGGCTGGTTCTGGATCATGGCTTGCCAGTGGCTTGGTGTGATGCGGTTCGTATATTGCCAAAGTAATTAAACTGAATTTTTAAACAAACCCGGTTCGCCGGGTTTTTTATTGGGAAAATGAAATGGACTGGTCCAACTATCCGAACTTCAGCAAGGCTGAGTTTGATTGCAAGCACACTGGCAAGTGTGAAATGGAGCCAGCATTCATGGATCGACTACAGACCCTGCGCATTGCTTTTGGTAAGCCAATGCAGATAAGCAGCGGTTACCGCGCACCACAACACCCTATTGAAGCCGCTAAGGCTAAGCCTGGACCACACAGTACCGGCCGCGCCTGCGATGTGGTTGTTCGTGGATCTGATGCATTAAAGCTGGTCGAGTTAGCAATTAAGCACGGCTTTACCGGTATAGGCGTTAACCAGAAAGGTAACGCACGATTCATCCACCTGGACGACTTGAGCAGCATCGATGGCCGGCCAACTATCTGGAGTTACTAAAATGCCAGCATTTCTATTAAAGGTTGTTAAAGGCCTGGCCATTCACTTTGCTACTAAGTATGCAGCAGAGCTGTTGGTTAAGGCTGCCATCGAGGCGATGGAGAAAGCAGCTAAACGCACCAGCACTGTTATTGATGATGAGATAGTCGCTAACGTTAAGGCTGATCGCGACACCATTATCAGTATCGTACGTGGTAAAGGTTAGCAGATGCCTGATCAGCATATGAATCCGGAAGTGCCTACTAAGTGGGGCCCAGACAAACGCAGCTGGCATCTGGATAAAACAATAAGCGTTGGCCACCTGGTTAGTACTCTGATCATTGCTGTGTCTGTGTTCGGCTGGGCAGTGACGCTAGATAAGCGAGTGGAACAAAATGCGCTGGCTATCATTTACTTAAAAGAGCAGCAGCATGCTGAGCAGAAGCGCGTTGAGCAGCTGCGCAGTGAGATTAAGCAAGACCTGCGTGATATCAATCATAAGCTGGACAGGCTGATTGAAAGCCAGGCTAAGCGCTGATGCCACGTACCAGCAAGCCATGCCGTAAGTGCAAGACTGTGCTCACCCGTGATGCATCTGGTTACTGCGAAGCATGCAAGCCTGCAGATGATAGCAATTGGTCAGGCTGGCAGCGTCAGCGCGGCAACCGACACGAGCGTGGATATGGTAGTAAGTGGCAGGTTTTACGTGCAGAAATTCTGGAACGTGATGAGCATCTGTGTCAGATCTGCATCAATAGCGGCGTGTTCACCAGAGCCACTCACGTTGACCACATTAAGCCAAAGGCACAAGGAGGCACCGACGATAGGGCGAACCTGCAAGGTCTCTGCAAACCGTGTCACGATGCCAAGACGGCCACAGAACGGACAGGGGGGGCGGGGTAAATCTCTACAGCCTGGCCCAGCTGTACCGCCCCTTAAGTCAGATTTTTACACCCGCGAAATTAAAAGTTTAACCCGGCGGGGTGGTTGAGGTTTTATGTCAGGTACACAAATCGTTGCCGGCCGGGGGCGCAAGCCAAAGCCTACGGCTCGTAAACGTGCTGCTGGTAACCCTGGCAAACGCAAACTGAATGATCAGGAGCCCGACTTTTCAATTATCCATTCGGTAGAGACGCCAGAGTGGCTATCTGAAAATGCTCGGGTCATGTTTAAGCTGGTAACCGATGAACTATGCCGCGAGCAGGTTCTGACCGCTACCGACTTACACAACGTTGAAGCGTTCTGCACCAGTTATTCAAACTGGCGGTTGGCTCAGTCTGAAATTGACCAGAACGGGATCACGGTTGAAGGGGCCATGGGTGGGTTGATCAAGAACCCTGCAGTAACCGTGGCCAATGAGTCACTGCGCCAGCTGGTCACTTTCGGGTCCTTGCTTGGTCTGGACCCATCCAGCCGCAGCCGGTTAATTGGCGCTGCCAAAAAGCCAGCTGGTAACCAGTTCTCAGAGTTTTAAATGGCTAAGGTAGAGCGGTACCCGCACGTTAACCGGGCCAGTAAGTATGCCCGTGATGTAGTGGCCGGCCGAATACCAGCCTGCAAGTATGTGCGCCTGGCATGCGAACGCTACCTGGTAGACCTTGAACAGCAGTCGAAAAAGGTATTTAAGTACCGTTTCGATAAAGACAAAGCCGAAAGGTCTTGCCGCTTTATCGAAAAGCTACCCCATACCAAAGGGGAATGGGCATTCCGGGGCGAGCGGTTAAAGCTGGAGCCGTGGCAAAGCTTTATTATTGCCAATGCTTTTGGCTGGGTTCGTAAGAAGGGCGGCAAGCGCCGGTTCCGTGAAGTGTACACCGAGGTACCACGTAAAAATGGTAAGTCGGCAGTCAGCTCCGGCGTGGCCGTTTACACCTTTGCTGCAGACGGTGAATTCGGCGCCGAAGTTTATTCAGGTGCCACCACTGAGAAACAAGCCTGGGAAGTTTTCAGGCCGGCAAAGCTTATGTGCTCCAGAACGCCGGATCTACTGGCGCACTTCGGCATTGAAGTTAATGCCAGCACTATCAGCAAACCGTCTGATGCTGCGCGTCTAGAGCCAGTAATTGGTAAACCCGGTGACGGCGCCAGCCCCAGCTACGCCATCATCGATGAATACCACGAACACGACACCAGCGACTTATACGACACCATGCTAACCGGTATGGGCGCCCGGGCTCAGCCCTTACTGTGGATAATTACCACAGCTGGCGCCAACATCGAAGGGCCGTGTTACGACAAGCGCCGCGGTGTTATTGAAATGCTTGAGGGCATCACGCCTGATGACGAGCTATTCGGCATTATTTACACAGTCGACGCTGAAGACGATTGGACAGATCCGGCAGTACTGCGCAAGGCAAACCCGAATATGGGTGTGTCGGTGCACGAAGATTACCTGCTAAGTCAGCAGCAGCGGGCCATTAAAAACGCCCGGTTTACCAATACGTTCAAAACGAAGCATTTGAACATCTGGGTAAGTGCTAAAACCGCATTCTTTAACCTGGAATCGTGGAAAGCCTGCGAAGACAAAACGATGGAAGTCTCAGCTTTCGCCGGGCAGGAATGCATTATTGCCAACGACTTAGCCACAAAGCTCGACTTAACGGCCATGGTTCCGTTGTTCTGGCGAGACATATGCGGCAAGCGGCATTACTACTGCATAGGTAGCAAGTTCTTTATTCCATACGACACCGTTTATAACAGCGATGATCAGAAGCTGGCGCAGCGGTACCAGAAGTGGGCGAACACCGGCAGCATCATCGTTACCGACGGTGCCGAAATAAACTTTAAAGACGTGATGGAAGAAATACTTAACTTCCACCGTGAAGCCCCTGTGCGTGAGGTCCCACTGGATCCGCACGGTGCAACTGCACTGGCGCACGACTTAGAGGGCGAGGGTCTGCTGCCGGTAAACATACCGCAGAACTACACCCACATGAGCGAACCCATGAAAGAACTGGAAGCCGCAATACAAAGCGGCCGGTTCCACCATGACGGCCACCCGATACTTACCTGGTGTATTGGTAACGTGGTTGCTCAGGTAACGCCAGACGAAAAAATGATGCGCCCTGTTAAAGAGAAACGGGGCTCAGTAAACAAAATAGACGGCGCAGTCGCGCTGATCATGGCAATTTCACGAGCAATGGCGAATGAACCGCCAGAGCCTGAACCAAACATACGGACACTTTGATGGGTTTATTTAAACGATTCTTCGGCACTAAAAATACCGACATCATAGATAGCCCTGAAAAATTACTGGCCCTATTTTCATCATTTGGTATGTCTGCAGCCGGTATCAGCATTACCCCGGCTAATGCTATGCAAATTGCGTCGGTGTTTTCGTGCGTTCGGATCCTGGCTGAATCAGTCGGCATGCTGCCGCTTAACCTGATGAAACAGGACGGCCGCCAAAAAGTAAAAGATTCAAAGAACGATTTGTACTGGTTAATGCAGAACGGGCCAAACGACTACATGACTGCTCAGGAGTTTAAAGAGCTGATCATGGTCCACCTTGGCTTACGTGGTAACCACTACTCATACATTAACCGCTCATCCACAGGCAAAGTTTTAGAGCTTCTACCACTGGCACCGCACTGTGTAGAGCCAAAATTAAAAGACGACTGGACTGTTGAGTATAAAGTTACCTTTGCAAAAGGTGATCAACGCACACTGGATGCCAATGACATACTGCATATAAGGCTTTTTACCCTTGATGGCCTGAATGGTTTAAGCCCAATCAGTTATGGCCGGCACACAATGGGCCTGGCTAAAGCAACAGAAACTCATGGTAGCAAACTGTTTGCCAATGCTGCGCGGCCTTCTGGCGGTTTTAAAACAGAAAAAACGTTAACTGACCCGCAATTCAATCGTCTTAAAGACCAATTTAACGAGTACAGCGGCGAGAACGCCCTTAAAAATCTTATACTGGAAGGTGGCTTAGAGTGGTTTCAAACCACCATGAGCAGTGAAGATGCCCAGTTTCTGGAAACCAGAAAGTACCAGCGATCTGAAATATTCGGGTTGTTCCGGGTGCCGCCTCACATGGCAGCGGATCTGGAAAAAGCCACATTCAGCAACATTGAACACCAAAGCCTCGACTTTGTTCAGCACAGCCTGATGCCTTACTTAACCCGCATCGAGCAGCGCTGCGATAAGGACCTGCTGAAGTCAGATAAAACCCGTTACTTCAAATTCAACGCCAACGCCCTGCTGCGCGGCGCCATGAAAGATCGTGCAGAGTTCTACGGCAAGCTGGTTAACCTGGGCGCGCTTAGTCCAAATGACGTGCGTGAATACGAAGACATGAATCCGCGGGAAGATGGCGACATTTACCTAACACCAAGCAACATGCTTATTGATGGCAAGCTGCCGGAGAAACCACAATGAAATACAAACACGGCATACAAACCCGTAGTCGTTTAGACATGCCGCTAACTATTAAAGCGGTAAGTGAAACAGGCGAGTTTGAAGGGTACGGCAGCGTTTTCGGTGTTAAAGACACCTACGGCGATATCGTAACGCCAGGCGCATTTGCTGAAAGCCTCAAAGTTTGGGGCAGCAAAAAACGCTTACCCGCCATGCTGTGGCAGCACCGTATGGATGAACCTATCGGTATTTTTACTGATATGTACGAAGACGAAACAGGCTTGTTCGTTAAAGGCCGGTTATTAGTCGAAGACGACCCGATGGCCCGCCGAGCGCACGCCCACATGAAAGCCGGTTCCATTTCAGGCATGAGCATTGGTTACATTCTCAAAGATTGGGAATACGACAAAACCAAAGAAGCCTACATCCTAAAACATATTGAACTGTGGGAAGTGTCATTGGTGACATTCCCCGCAAATGACGAGGCCCGCGTGGCTGAAGTCAAATCAGCGTTAAGTTCTGGTGACGTTCCCGCTCCAAGCCTTGTTGAGCGGTGCCTGCGCGATGCCGGTTTTTCCAGAACTCAGGCCAAAACCATTGTTGGTGGCGGTTACAAGGCCCTGCGCGATGCAGGAGATACAAACAAGCTCGACTCATTAAATTCCCTGCTAAACGTATTCGGAGATTAACCATGCATAAGCAACATTTTCAACCTGGCATGATGATGCCAGCTTCTTCAGCATTCCATCATAAAGATGGCGGTGCCGATCCAGTAAAAGAAGTAGCCGACAAACTGGCTGCCAAATTCACCGAGTTTAAAGACACCAACGAAAAGCGCTTAAATGCCGTTGAGTCTGAAAAGGCCGCACTGGCCGGTAAGCTCGATACCTTAACCGAACAAATCACCGCACTGGAAGGTTTAAAAGCCACCATCGAAGCAATGGAAAAGAAAGCTAACCGGCCTGGTACAACTACTGGTACACCGGAAGCGGCTGAACACAAGGAAGCGTTCAATAAATTCCTGCGCAAAGGTCAGGATCAAGGCTTAGGTGCACTGCAAGCCAAGGCGCTTAATATCACTGATGATCCAGATGGCGGCTATGCCGTGCCAGAAGAATTGGACCGCAACATCATCAGTTTACTGCGTAACGCTACGCCAATGCGCCAACTGGCCAATGTTATTGCCATGGGGGGTGCAGAGTATAAAAAACTGGTAAGCGTTGGTGGCGCAGCGTCGGGTTGGGTAGGTGAGCAAGTCGCTCGTCCGGCAACCGGCACGCCAACGTTGGCGCAGGTAACCCCGTTTATGGGTGAGCTTTACGCTAACCAGCAATCCACTCAAACCATGCTGGATGATGCATTCTTTAATGCAGAAGCCTGGCTGTCTGATGAAGTGGCAACTGAGTTTGCAGAAAAAGAAAACTTAGCGTTTACCAGCGGTGACGGTACCTTAAAGCCTAAAGGCTTACTGGCTTATGCAACTGCTGCAACAATTGATGGCACCCGGCCATTCGGTACCTTCCAGCATATTGAATCAGCAGGTATTGGCGCTATTAGCGGTGATGATATCGTTAAGTTTGCTACTTACCTGAAAACCGGTTACCTGATGGGCAGCCGCTGGCAGTTCAGCCGTACCACATTAGCTGCACTGATGATCCTGAAAGACGGTGACGGCAATTACCTGTGGCGTCCGGGCCTGTCTGAGGGTGTTAGTTCAGTATTAGCGGGTTTTGGTTACACCATTAACGACGATATGCCAGCCATCGCCGCCGGTGCTAACTCAATCGCCTTTGGTGATCACAAGCGGGCTTATACCATTATCGACCGCATGGGCACCCGCGTTCTGCGCGACCCGTTCACCAATAAACCGTTTGTTGGCTTCTACACCACCAAACGTGTTGGCGGTATGGCGGTAGATACTCAGGCCGTGAAGTTCCTGAAAATCAGAACTTCATAATTAACCCTTAGTTTCCCTGGCAACAACTTAACCCCGGTTCGCCGGGGTTATTTTTTGGAGAAAATACCATGGCAAAAGCCAACCAAAGCGCTGCAGCTGCCAAAGCGGCCACCGCGCCAACCGCCGATAAAGCGGATGTTAATACTGGCGACACTGCGGATCAAACTGAAAAGCTTGACCCTAAAACAGCCATCACCATCTTAAAATCGTTCTCTGCCAGCGAAAACGGCTGCACGGTAGACGATTACGCGCCTGGACTTTGTGCCGGATTGCCGCCAGTAGCCAGCAAATTTGCCATTGCGATCGAGGCAGTAAGCGAAGAAGACGCGGCCAAACTGTTAAAGGCGTTGGAAGCTGAACCAAAGCAGGAAACCGCTGAATAATGCTTACCCTGATCAGCATAAAGCGCCAACTTCGGCTGGAAGATGATGATCTCGACGACAATCAACAGGGCTATTTGTTAGAACTGGAAGCGGCCGCCGTCGATATGCTGGAACAGCACCTTAACCGCAAACTTTATGCCGATCAGCAAGCTATTGACGATGATCCTGCAGCAACAGTAACCGCCCTGGTTATCCCGCCATCAGTAAAACGGGCAGGGCTAATGCTGGTATCAGATATGTACGAAAACCGTGGCGTAACCAGCATATTGTCGCTGAACGACAACCCGGTGTTTAAAGCAGCGCTCAATCCATACCGGATATACCCCAATGGCTATTGAGGCAGGCAAACTGCGCCACCGCTGCGAGTTATACAGCGTAAACCGCGATAACCGCGACGCATCTGGCCAAAAAGTACCGGCATACGTGTTGGTTCGCCCGTTCTGGGCCGAAATATTAACCGCAAAGCAGGTGCAGCAGCGCATAGCCAACGGCATGGAATACCCCAATGCCACCACATTTCATTGCCGGTACATGCCCGGCACTGACGTAACGCCTGATATGGCCGTGCTGTGCAAGGGCAAATATTACGATATAGAGCAGGTAGAAAACCCCAAGGGTCTTAACGTAGAGCTGTATTTCATGGCAGAGCAAAAAACCAATGAGCGATAACAAAGCTGAATTTGCAATAGTGCAAATACTTAATACTAACTCCACGCTCAACAATGAGGTTCAAGGCAGAATTACGCCACTGGTTCGGGATGAAGGAGGTTTGCTCCCAGCTATCGTTTATACCGGTTCAGAGCCCATATTTCAGCGTTACCTGGATGGTAGTTTTATGGATATCGCAAATGTTGATATGGGCTTTGAAGTTTGGGCAACAAGTTACGTACAGGCAAAGCGCTTGGCTAGTAATGTAATTGGTGCACTAAACAACTTTACTGGCAGCATAGCTGGTGTTTCTGTGCTTACCATCGATTGTGATCCGGGTGATGAATCAGGCGCATGGGATGGCAACGAAATAGTTATCGAACTCAACGCAACCATAACAGCAAAAGGTTTATAGGCATGTCTGGTCCACTATTCAAAATTACCGGGTTAAATGATGCCCTTAAACGAATGGCGAACACCAGCCCTAAACAACAAGGCAAGGCCTACCGGTCAGCCGCTCGCAGTTCAATGCTGCCAGTTCGCAACGCTGTTCGTAATGGCGCCCGTCGGGTCGACAACCCGGCAACTAACCGCAGCATTGCCGCAAACGTTGCAGTGCGAAGCATGCCTCGTCGTAAGTTGCGCAGCGCTGGCGGCAGGGTTGGTGACATTGGTATCAGCGTTGGTATTTTAGGCGGTGCCCGCCAATATGCTGAAACTAAAGAAAATCGCCGAAAAGGCCGGGCCGGTCAAACCTATAAAACGGGTGGCAGTAGAACTAACCCGGGTGGTGATACCTGGTACTGGCGCCTGATTGAGTTTGGCCGCTCCGCATTTAAAACCGGGACCAATTCAGTAACCGGCAAACGCGTAAACCTATTTAATCCGGTTACCGGCAGCAACTTTGGCTTTAGGGTTAAAGGCGTTCCTGCCAAGGCCTTTATGCAACCCGCTTTACCAAAAAACATAAACTCGGTCATGGATCGTTTGGCAAAACGCTTAACGGCCATTATCAATAAATCCGCTAATGGGCGGCCTCAGTAGGAGACATTAAAATGTCAGTTTTAACCCAAGGTACACATATATTCTTTATCGATCCTGCCGGCGCCGGCACAGTTGTACAGGTAAAGCGTGCAACCCAGTTTAACCCAGGTGGCAATCCTGCAAGCCAAATTGATGAGTCTGCGCTGGAAGACTTAGATGCTCAGTTCAGAAAAGGATTCCGCACTCCTGGCCAGGCATCTATGACTATTAACGCCGACCCTGCAGAACCTTCACATATTCGTCTGCATGAACTGTCAGAATCAAACGATCAGACTCAAGAGAAATTAAAATGGGTTGTTGGTTGGTCTGACGGTACTGATCTGCCAACGGTTACAGATGGTGAGTTTGTACTACCAACCACTCGCACCTGGTTTAAGTTTACCGGCTATGTATCAGACTTTCCGTTCGATTTCGCTTTAAATACTATTGTTACAACCGCGGTAAGCATCCAGCGCAGTGGCGGCAGCCAGTGGGTTAAGAAAGTGCCAACACCTTAAGGACACAACATGGAATTAAGCATTGCAACGCTGGAAGAGCTTGGGGCCTTTGCCCCGGCTCGTCCTGAAAAGCGCGAAATTGTGTGGCACACCAAGAAAGATGGTGAAACCGTAAAACATACAGCAAATGTGTATGTGCGAAAGTTGTCTTTTGCCACCTTATCAACCGAGAGCGTAAGCCCTAATTACCGGGATAATGTTCTTGCTGCCCGCATAGCCGCCAGTATAGTCGACAGCAATGGCAAGCCAGTTTTTACCGCTGCAGACTTGGTTGGCAATGAAACCCGGGGCCCTATTTGCGAAAGTCTGGGCATGGCCTTGCTGGCTGTGGTGGCTGAAGTAAATAACTTTGCTGGTGAAGTAAAAAACTCACCGCCGCCGAATCCATCTGGCACGAGCTCGTCCTCGCAGGAATCGGCGGCAAAACAGTCGCAGAAGCCAAAGAACGAGTAAGCTACCAAGAGTACCTGAGCTGGCTGTCGTTCCGTCGCCAGCATGGGCCACTGGCAATGCAGCTGCGCCAGGAGCGCATAGCAGCCGCGCAAATGTTCCAGCTTAGCAAACTTCATGGCGGCAAAGGTCAGGTAGATGATTTTATGATCTGGACCAAACCAGACGAACAGGAAATTTCACTGGAACAAGCGCTGGAAAAATGGGTATAGTGATTTATCTAATTAAGGAAAAGGAATTATTATGGCTGATGACGGTAAAATTCTTGGTTACCCTAAAGCTGAATGGATAATCGCCCTGATTATTGGTGTTGTTTTTTTAATTGGTTTCAAAGCGTGCTCTGGCAGTGAGCCGAGTAAAGATGCTACTGCCAAGCGGTGCACAGATTCCGGCATGGCATTTGTTATGTCACAAAATTTTGTTAAAAGGCAATTGAAAAGCCCGAGCTCAGCTAAGTTTCCAAGTAGGCCAATTAGCGCCACTCAGGTAAATGAGTGCTCAATGCAAATTATGGCCAGCTTCGATGCTCAAAACTCGTTTGGCGCCCAACTTCGCGGTCATTATCAAGTTACCATGCATTATGACAGTAACGACAAAACTTGGTCAGCAACCGGTTTAATAATCGAATAGATAAAATTTGAAACAAACTTTAACCCGCTTCGGCGGGTTTTTTATTGCCCGGAGTTTAGCATGTCAACAAAATCCCTTGGCCAGTTGACTCTGGACATGATCCTGAAAACCGGTAGTTATACCGAGCCGCTGGATAAAGCGACCCGGCAAACTAAAGCCCAGATGAAGGAAATTGAAAAGAGCTCGGCAGACACTACGCAGTTTATTCAGCGTTCGTTTGCCGCCTTGGGTTTGGGCGTATCGTTAAACGAGATCCGAAAGTACAGCGATAGCTGGACAGATTTAAATGGTAGGGTTCGTCTGGCTGTTGGCCCCATGGGTGACGCCAACAAGGTAATGGGTGAGTTAGAAGTTATTGCCCGGAAAACCTATTCATCATTGGAAGGATCAGCCGAAGGTTACTTACTGAATGCCTCGGCGTTAACTGAACTTGGTTACAGCACTCAGCAGCAGCTGCAATTTACCAATGCGTTGGCTGCTGGCTTAGTGGCCAGTGGTGCCAAGCAAGAGCGCGCAATGGCCGTAACCAATGCGCTTAGTAAAGCCATTGCTGAGGGTGTGTTACGCGGTGACAACTGGAACACGGTATTCCAAACTGGTGGTGAAGTAGCAGACGCACTGGCTCGTGGTTTAGGCGTTAGCCGTATTGAATTAGACAAGCTTGCCCGTTCGGGTCAGTTAACCACTGATAAAGTGGTACCAGCTTTAATTGGCCAGCTGGGAGATTTGCAAGCAAAAGCCGATAGTATGGCCACAACTGTGGGCGATGCGTTCCTGCAACTGGATAACGCTGCACTTCGTGTGTTCGGCACCTTTGCTGAAGGTTCAAATGCAAGTGGACTGGTTGCTGCTTCAATTCTTGGCCTGGCTGACAATCTGGAAACAGTGATAGACATTGCAGCTATTGCTGCTGCTGTTATGGCCGGAAGGCTGGCTGGAGCAGCGACTGCCAATGCTATCCAGTTTGTTATTGCTACTCGTGAGGCGATGCGCTACCAGCTATCGCTTGCGGCTATGTCTGGCGTTAGTGCTAACACAGCAAAAAATCTGCTGTTCATGGATGCGGTTACCAAAAATCTTAACCGTTCGCTGGCATTCCTTGGTGGTCCGGTAGGTTTGCTTTTTGCAGCGGGTGCTGCCGCCTCATACTTCGCATTGACTAGCAAGGATGGTGCTGACGATGCTAACACCTTGCGACAAAACGTTGACTACCTCAATGATTCGCTTGAAAAGTTAAACGTGGCTCAGGCTGGCCGTGGTTTAGTAGAAATTCAACCTCTTTTAAAATCCGCTCAGGATGATGCCAGAACGCTGGGCGCCCGAGTTGAGTATCTGAACAAGCAGCTTAAAGAATTTCCAAGCAACCAACAGGCTCAGGAGTGGCGCGACGAATTAGCGGTAGTTAATGGCAAATGGTCAGATGCCAACGATCTGGTTACTCAGTATCGCAAGCAATTGCAGATTCTGCAGCAAATTGCTACCCAGGGTGATGGCAGTAATGGTGCGCCACCATCTGCTGAGTTTGAAAAACAAGCCGCCGCCCTGGAAAAGCAGATATCACTTTTTGGTGCTAATACCGAAGCGGCGAAACTGCTTTATGAAATACAGAGTGGAAATCTTGCTGGAAAGGTTTCAGGAGATGAACAAAAGCGATTGCTCGCTTTAGCGCAGCAGTATGATCTGCTAAAAAGCAATGCTGACGCGGCCAAAAAATTAGCTGACGAGCAGAAAAAAGCAGCCGATACCGTCGCTGGATTTATTGAAAACGCCCGGGAAACTAGCCGCTTATTGCAGGCGCAGGTAGATGGCACCGACGAATTGGGTCGCGCCCAGCAGGAATTAATTAAATTTGAGGCTAAGCTGGCCGAGATCCGCGGTAAAGATACCTTAACCGCAATTGAGCAAGAAATGGTGGCGCAGGAAGAAGCCACCCGGGCCCAATTAGAAAAAAACGTAGCGCTGGAAGCAGAGGTAAAACAACGGCAGACCGCGCTAAGGCTTGCCGAATACACCGCAAACCTGCAGCTTGAGACCGGCAGCTACCAGGAGCAATACCAAATACAGCTAGGCCTGCTGGGTCTGAGCGAAAAGCAACGCCAAATTGAAAGCGAACGGCTGGAAATTAATCGCGATATCACCCGCCAAAAGCAAGATGCATTCCGTCAAATGCAGGATGGAGATATTGATCCTGCTGAATACGATGCACAGTTAGACGCACTAGACGAACATCTAACGATGCGGCTTGAGCTATTCGATGAATACTATGAACAGTTAGCCGAGCGTGAAGGTGATTGGACAGTTGGCGCTATCACTGCCATGCAAGACTATATCGACAATGCCAAAGACATCGCTGGACAGACAGAAGAAATATTCGGCATGCTGTTTAGTGGTTTAGAAGACTCAGTACTCGAGTTCGTAAAAACCGGTGAATTTAGTATGCGCGATTTAATGTCTGCCATAGCTGAAGACGTTATACGTATGCTAATTCGCATCGGTATTCAAAAGGCTGCCAACTATGCAATGGACAAGCTGTTTGGTGCAGCTGCAGCGACAGGTTATGTCGCCTCTATTACTGGCCAGGCTACGGCACAGAACTTTATGGCTGGTTTAAATGCCTTTACCTCAACTGCGGCAATACCAATTGTTGGCCCGGCATTAGCGCCAGGCGCTATGGCTGCGGCCTTGGCTATCAGTTTCCCATTGGCAGTGGGTGCAATTACTGCAGCTTCAAGCAGCTTGGCGGGTATGGCTCACAACGGTTTAGATTACATACCAAACGAAGGTACCTGGTTGCTGGATAAAGGCGAGCGGGTATTAAGCCCGCGCCAGAATGAAGACTTAACCCGGTTCCTTTCAGCGGTGGATCAAGATAGTGGCCGCGCCGGTACTGGTGGCATGAACCCAGCCAGCGGCAAGGTAGAGCTGCAGTTTAACTTTGCCGGCCTACAGAACGAGCAACTAATGGAAATGCTAATGGAAAACCGTGGCGCCATAGCCGGTATGGTAAGTGGTGCATTTGAGGATCAGGGCATTCGCCTTGCTTAACTGTTAATTTGCACAGTTATTGAAAACCTTCAGTCAATGAGTTACGTTTAAACGCTATTTAAATGGATTTAACCCATTAATCGTTTTTGGATTGCTTAATAAGTGCGAACACTTATAATTCGCCTGATTTAATCTTCTGAAATAGTTTAAGGACATTGCCTTAATGGTTGCGTTAGTACCAAAGACTAAATACGCAGAGCTAATAGACGAACTGTCAAGAGTTGAGCGCTTGCCCAGAGTGCAGGCTTTATCTCGGTTGGCTTTCTTGGAAAGGCGCATAGATACCGAAATTGGAAAACAGAATATTGCTGCTGGAGAGCGCCTTTTGTTAAAGGCGAAACTTGCGGCGTTTAGAGGTAACGCTGACCAGGTAAAAAGTTATTCTCAAGGAATATGCTCTTTTTTTGGAAGCGAGGGTCGTTGGGATCAATTTAACAATTTCATAATGTTGGGTTTTGTTAAAGATGCCTACGAACTAGTTTGTGAAATGCCAGTTGAGGGGTCTGAGCTATCCACAGCAACATGGCTTTGCGTTTCGCACGCTCTTGCTGGTAACACAGCGAAAGTCGATGAGTGTGTCAATTACATTGAGCGTGCATATCCAAAGCGTGAGGCAAATCAGCGTGCTCAGCGAGAAATGATATATACAGCACAAAAGCTTTCTGAATTCTTAACAACGATTGATCAGCATGTAGATGTAAACGCTGCTATTCAAGCTGCCATTTCAGTTTCTGTTCCATCTACTATGCTTTCATTGCCTGGTGTTGCGTACAAGAGCTCTTCAATTGAGAGCTGCACTGAAGGTGGCCTGTTAATTGATATTGAGCTTACGCCAGATAACGAAAGCGCTGACGAACTTGCACAAATCAGTATTAATTTTTCGCGGAAGTTACAAGAACTGTTACCCGCAGAGGTTTCAGAAGAATTGTTAATTTGCCTACATTTTAACGACGAATCTGTTTGATTATGGAATCAGTTAAATTCCTAGATTCAGCGAAAGATATTTTAGCATCATTCAACGATGAGGTATCTAGGCGTAATTGTGTTAGCCGGGCTTACTATGGTGCATATCACACGTGTCTGGCAGCGTGCTCTAATCTAGGCCTTGAATTACCAGCTATCAATTCAGGTTCTCATTTACGGTTAATTACTGCGCTCAAAGATAACAGCGAAACGTACTATATTGGATCGGATCTCGCGGAACTTAAAAAATATCGAACAAAAGCAGACTACCACTTGAAAGCTAATATTAGTCGGCGTGATGCTCAAATAGTTATAAGTAGAGCAGAGGCGTTAATAGCCGATGTTCATAGACTCTTTGATAGTGATGCAGAAACATGTGATTAACCAGTAAGCCTGCGCAAGCGGGTTCTTCAATACCACAAACCCACTTCGGTGGGTTTTTTGTTGCCTGAATTCGGGGAATTATGAGCCAACTACCAGCAGTATTTAAAGTGCAAGAGGCCCGGTTCGCCAGCATCGATGCCAACATAAGCACCGAAAGCAAAACCTATATTGAGCACGTTCGCGCGATCCCAGGGCACAAGTGGGAAATAACGCTGATCAGCACCCCGCTAAATGCTAATGACTTGAGCCGTGCCTTTGGCTGGGCCTGCAGCTTAAAGGGCCGGTTCACTGCCTTTACTGCAGTAATACCCCGTTACAGTGATACCAAAGGTGTTGGCTCTGGTTCACCAGTTGTTCGCACAGCAACCACCCAGGGCGCCACTGCAGTACCAATGGAAGGGTTCAGCGGCCCGGTTAATGGTCAGCTGCTGGCCGGCGACTTTATTAAGTTTGCTAACCATAGCAAGGTGTACATTGTAACCGAGGATGCCAACAGCAACGTAAATGGTCAGGTCACGGTAAACATCCACCCGCAGTTAATGAAAGCCGTACCGCTTAACACCGCTATGGTTATCCGCGATGTGCCGTTTTTATTGCGCAAGGTACGTGATGCGCAGGAATTTAAAGTCGACGGCCGCGACGGCTGTATTGCCAAGTTAGAACTCGATTGCCGCGAGGCGCTATAAGTAAATGATAACCCTAACGCCACAAGTCGCTGCTGCAGTAGCCGGCGAGCATAACTATTGCCATTTAATCCGGATGGAGCTGGCAAACAACACCGTGCTGCGCTTTACCGAGACCGGTTTTGACATTGACTGGAACGGTGAAACGTTCGGTGCCAATGGCCTGTTGCTGGGTGTAGATGCGCCCAGCTTTAACACTGAGCTGCGCATAGGCGAAATAGGCCTTAGCTTTACGGCCGCTGATCAAAGCATAGTTGCCCTGATGCTCAACGTGCCACAAATTAATCGAGTGGTATATATCTACCGCGCCTACTTAACACCATTTGGCCAGGTAATACCCGATCCCATACTGCTGCATTCCTGGGTAATTAATGCTGATCCAGACGTAACCGACGACACCGACAGCGCCACCTGTACTGTTCGCATGGCCAGTGAATGGGCAGACTTTGAAGCACCCCGCGGCCGCCGCACTACCCAGAACAGCCAGGCCCGTTATTTTCCGCAAGACAAAGGGTTGGAGTTCGCCACCCAGGTTAAAAAAGACATTAAGTGGGGCGGCGCATGATCCTTAAGGTATTCAAAAAAGCATTTAAGTTTATAACAGCGCCATTACGTAAAGTGTTGGGCTGGTTATTCAAAATACCAGACCCACAAGATCCGGCCGCAGTATTAGTTGAAAAGCAGGGCAGCGATCACCCCATTCCGGTAATTTACGGCACGCGTAAAATAGGCGTTATTAAAGTACATAAGTACGTCACTGACTTAAGCGGTGGCGCTGATAACGAACTGCTGCATTTAATATGCGTGCTGTGTGAAGGCGAAATAGACGCCATTGAGGAGGTGTTCTTCGATGGTAAAAGCGAAAACGATCCCCAGTGGCGCAAAGACAAGAACAACCCGGCGAGCCCTAAGTGGTTTACTGTTCACCGCTATTTGGGTGCTGCAAATCAAGCGGTATCCTTTCCGGCCGTTTCTGCAATACCTAATTGGGGGTTTGACCACAAGCTAAGTGGCCTGGCCTACTTATACGTTGTGCTGCAAATGGACAAAGACCAAAGCATCTGGCGCGGCGAACCTGAAATTACTGCCCGGGTGCGGGGCCGCAAAATTTACGACCCACGTTCAAACACCACAGAATACAGCGAGAACCCTGCTATTCAGCTGCTGGATTATCTGCAAAATACTGTTTACGGTAAGGCCATTGGTGCTGGCCGCTTAGTGTTACCCAGCTTTATTGCTGCGGCTAACTTGGCTGATGAAACTGTAAACAGCACTGTAATTCAGAATGGCACGCCAACGGCCTATAGCCACAAGCGCTTTAGCAGCAATACGTATGTAGATACGGGTACTTCAGTATTTAACAACGTTCAGCAAATGCTGTCGTCAATGCGTGGCAGCCTGCCAATTGGCAGCGGTTCTCTGCGCCTGCAAATTGAAACCGAAGCCAGCCCGGTGTTTTACTTTAGCCATGGCCGCAGCGAGCAACTTAACCATGCCACCATAACCGGAAAGATTAAAAGCAACGGCGGCGGCAAGAAAGACCGGTTTAACCGGGTAGTGGTGCGATTCCCGAATGCTGCGCTTGATTTCGAACGCGACGAAGTATTCTATCCGGACAGCGAGGATCCGCTTTTTGCTGAATGGTTGGCCGAAGATAACGGCGTATTGCTTGAACAAAATTTCGAGTTCAACACCATTACCAACAAAGCCGAAGCGCTGCAAATGGCACGGATCATAGCCATGCGTAGCCGATTTCAGCTGCAGTGCGGTTTTGTTGCCAGCCCGGCTGCTATTGTGGTTGAGCCCGGCGACGTAGTAGGCATAACCGACGATACCCGGGGCTGGGACGCTAAACCATTCAGGGTAGAGCAGGTAAAATTAAAAGACGATGGCGATGTAGAGCTGGAGTTTATTGAACACCAGAACGCCATTTATCCATGGAACGGTACCACCTATGAAGAACGCATTGGCGGCACTAACCTGGGCGACCCAACCAACATACCCGCGCCAACCGGTTTAAGCATTGCGCCGGATCTAACATTAACCAGCGGCGGCCGGTTAACCTGGTCAATGGCTAACAATGCCTTTGTGCGCCGTTTCCGGGTAAAAATATCAAACGCAGAGGGCGAGTTTTTTAGCGAAGAAACTATCGCCCGGGCAATGGTGCTGCCGCTGCTCGATGCCGGCGAATACACCATATCGGTATTTGCGCTAAGCACCCTTAATACATTATCGCCACCGGCAGTTATTGCTTTTAACTTAGTGCAGCCGCAACCGCCAACTGACATACAGTTCACCCTGGGCAACTTTGAAATTGAAGCCCGCCCGGTGCTGGCCGGCGCCGGCCTGGGTACCCAGTTCGAGTTTGCTATTGGTGATACCACTACAGTTCGCGGCCGTGGTATTAGTCTTATATTCACCGGGTTGGCACACAGCACTGAATACATCATATTTGCCCGAACAGTTAATGCGCTTGGCATATCAGCATGGATAAGCCGAACAGTAAGCACCACAGCCAATGGCGCCAATATTGTCGATCTTATCGGTGAAGATGTAGGCGCATCAATATTTGATGATGTTGTAACCGCCGTAAACAGCAACCTGCAGCAGACGGTTGAAGATGCATTAATTGACGTTCCGACCGATGTAGAAGTGCAGCAGCTTATCAACGACAGCATTGCTACCGTTAACGCCGCCGATACCGAAGATCCACGGGTGCAGGTGCTTTACGATGTCATGGCCGTTATTGGTGAGCAGGAAAACCGGGCTGAAATAAAGCGCACCGACTTTTTAATTGCGCAAGAGAACCAGGTAAGGGCCGCTGCAATAACCGAGCTAAGCGCCGCAGATACCGCCATACTGCAGCAGGTGCAACAGGTAACTACTGACTTGCAAGGCAACAGTGATGCATTAGCGTTGCTGCAGGGCGTTGTTACTAACCCTGTTACCGGCCTTAGCGCATCGTTTAGCCTGGCGCAACAGGCGAAAACTACTGCCGATGGTAATAGCAGCAGCATTAGCCAGATACAAAATGATGTTAGTGATCTGGATTTAGGCTTAACTGCTAACGCTAACTTTATACAGCAAGTTGATATTAAAGCCGCTGCCGCTCAGCAAGCCGCTGACAGTGCGCAGTCAACTGCGAACAGTGCAGTATCATCCGTTAACAGCCTGACGGCCACAGTCAACAATGCCACCACTGGCTTAAGTGCGACTAACCAGTTGGCGCAGCAGGCCAAAACCACAGCTGATGGCGCAGTATCATCTGTTAACAGTCTAACGGCCACAGTTAACAATGCTACCACTGGTTTAAGTGCCACTAACCAGCTGGCGCAACAGGCCAAAACCACAGCTGATGGTGCAACATCATCAGTAAACAGCCTGACTGCCACGGTTAACAATGCTACCACTGGTTTAAGTGCGACTAACCAGCTGGCGCAGCAGGCTAAAACCACAGCTGATGGCGCAACATCATCAGTAAACAGCCTGACTGCTACGGTTAACAATGCTACCACCGGCTTAAGTGCCACTAACACCCTTGCGCAGCAAGCCAAAAGTACTGCCGATGGCGCCGTATCATCGTTAACAACGCTGCAATCGACAGTTAGCGGTATTGATGATGAACTGGGCAGCGCCCAGCTATCACTGCAGGCCACCATAAACGAACTTGGTGAAGTTAGCGCCCGGGCTTTTTTTGGGGTTACCAGCGTAGCCGGCGGCGTTGCCCGGGTAAACGGCATTGTTATAGATGGCGCTACCAATACCCTGGAGTTCAGGGCCGACACCATGCGGCTAACCAACACCGCTGGCGTAGTGCAAATGTATTACGACACCGGCACGGCGCGCTGGGTATACAACGGTGATTTAATTGCGGCCAACTTTAAAACGGCCAATAGCTGTTACCGGGCCGAAATGGGCACCGGCACTTACCCGTTTTGGTACGGTACCGGCACCAAGAACCTGACCAATGCGCTGTTTGCGGTAGACACTGCCGGCAACGTTACTATGCAAAATGCTCAGTTTAACGGCGGCACTATCCGTATGATTGGCGCCACTGCAATGAGCATTGAAAGCCAAACGCCTTTTGGTCCGCACAACTTGCTGGAGTGGAAAGGTAAAAAGGTTAACGGCGTTAACTGGGATACCGGCACTAACCAGCCAATTCTGAGCGGCCTGTTAAAAGGCAATGCCAGCTACTACTACAGCGCAAATGATGAAGTATATTTTGCCGGCTCAATTCTGGCCGGCACGCTTCGCAATGCGCAGCAGTCTACGCAGCTTGCCTCAAGCGCTGATGTTGAAACCGGTTTTTATACCAGCAACGGAGGTACCATAACCATTAAATGCAGCTTTAGCACCAGTAAAGGGCAATCCGGCGCGGGTTCCTGCCCGGTTAGTTCTAACCCAACCGGCACAATGTATTTAGACCGCTGGAATGGCAGCGCCTGGCAACAGGTTGCATCCCAGGCAATGGTGGGCGTTTATCAATGCTCTGCTGAATCCGGAGAATACATTGCCAGCTGGCTGTTAAATGGCAGCTTTACCTATACCGATAACCTGCTTACTACAGCTAACCGCCGTTACCGCTTGCGGGTAACACATAACACGCCAGTGCTGCCAAACGGCTCGCAAAATTTAAGTTTAATAAGTGAGGAATAAATGGCATTAAGCCCAATAAAACCGCTGTACAGCGCCAGCGCTACGGCCACCAATGGCAGTGATATTATCACCGTTACTGGCGGCATTGATTGCAGCTGGTTAAAGTCCGGATCTATTATCGCCCTGGGTACCCGGCAATTAGTAGATGCAATAAGCGGTACCGCGCCAGATGGCAGCGGCGTTAGCGCTATTAAGCTACGCCGCAACTGGACCGACCCAACCACCACCGCCGCCTTGCTGGCCTTTATGAGCTGGGAGGGTTTAGCCGATGCAGTGGTTAAGCTTAGAAACTTAGCCGAAGCCAACGAAAGCGCCTTACAGGGCGCTTTTTCATTTATGGGCAACTGGTCTGCTGCAGCCGGCAACTTACCACCCACGCCGGCAGAGGGAACCGGCTCGCAAATGTACCGCATAAGCTCCGCCGGCACGATGGCCGGCCGGGCCTACCGTGTAGGCGAGCATATTTTTTATGACCAGTTTACCAGCCAGTGGCGGTCAACCGTGGAGCTTGCCAGTCCCTTTAGCACCAGTTTGCTTGCTAATAGCGATATAGCCTCATGGAAAGCTGCATTGGAAATAGAGGGCGCGTTGCCAGCGCCAGACAACATAGATACTTTAGTCACACCGGGGCGGTATTTTGGGCCCGGTGCATCTGGAGTTGGCTACCCAGGCTCAACCACTTACGGATTTGTTCGGGTTACAGGTAAGCGGAACGCCGTAGTTGAGCAAGAAGCATCGTTTATAAATTCTGAACTTAATGAAAGCTATACCAGAAGCGGAACTGATGACGGATTGAATTGGACGCCCTTTATTAAAAACATTAACGCAAAGGATGTCACCGCAAGCAACACAGACAACACCAGAGGCAGGATGCTGAAAGTTGGCGATGGTGGTTTAATGGCGTCATTAGAGCTACGCGGTTCTATTTATAGCACTGGCACTCCTGCTGATATGTATTCAAGAGGAACTGCTTTTGGTTTTGCAGCAGGCGGCGAGCTTCAGATACCCGGCTTGGGCTTAGGGGATTATGGTGTATTGGAAGCGGGCGGACAGTGGACAGACGGTTCAGGCGGATACGCGTCAGCGTACAGAAAGTTCACTATTAACAATACAATTTACATTCAACAAAGGGCAAGCGATACAACTTGGACAACCTGGACCCGGCTGCTAAAAGTCGGTGACGGCGGATTAATGCGAAATGATGGGTTAATGCTTTCAGAACCGACTCCGCCTGAAAATTGGATCACTGGCCTATACGGAACAAATGCTTCTTGGGCAAGCTCGCCTTATCCGGGCGTAGACGGAAATAACCAAGGATATATGATTACCCTGAAACACCCGGATCCTACTTATGGAATGCAGATATGGGGTTCTCTTGGTTTAGATGATTTAAGAATCCGCCGGATGGCAGCAAATACTGTTGAAAACTGGAAAAGCGTAACCCTTGTGGAAAAAGGTTCTAACGCGAATGGAATTTATTCTAAATACTCAGATGGCTTATTAATTTGTTCTAAGAATTACAATGAAACCACTAACGTTAATGTAGCGGAAGGGGCGCTTTACAGAAACGCTGATGGCATAGTCTGGACCTTTCCTCACCCTTTTTTAGTTGGTTATCCAGTAACATTAACTGGGCAGTTCCCCACAACAGGGGCATGGCTTAGCCAGCGAGTTCAAGGGGCTGTCAACCAAGCAATATATTACTGGCAAGCTGCATTACCTTTAACTGGTGACGGAGTGGCTGATATATGCGCTGTTGGCAGATGGAAAGTTTAAGGAAAGCTTATGAAAATCATACTATCACCAACTGCATCAGCTGTTGCTGACCAACTACCGTTTGTTACCGGCGACACCGTTACTTACCGTGGCGAAACTTACGACCTGGCACCGTTGCCTGATGGTGCCACCGTTGAAGCGGACAGCCCGTTTATTGGCGTTATAAGCCGTATAAACGGCGAGCTGCAATTCAAACTCGAATACCAGTACAACTCTGCATTAGCTGAGCCTATTCAGTCAGCAAATTGGGACAGCTATACCTTTACTGTAATAGATGGCCAGTGCCCGGATCCTATTGTTTATAAGCCGGTTGAAACCGAACCTGAACCTGAACCAGAGCAAGAGGTAACAAATGCCGATTAAATGGAATACACTAAAAACGGCTGAGCAAAAGGCTGCTGAGCAGCTGGAAGTATTGGCTCAACAAGCCCGCGAAAAGCGTGATCAGCTATTAAAAGAAACTGATTTTTACATGCTGCAAGATGCGCCACCGGCGCCAGCGGGTGTCACCGAATACCGGCAGGCCTTGCGAGATATTACAGATCAGCCTGGCTGGCCAGACAATATCGAATGGCCTAATTTATGATTAGCGAGTAAAAGAACCATATTCGCGCAGCACAAAGTTAATTTTTGAAATGAAGCCTTGGGCTTCCTTGGTGTTTTCAAGTCTATTAAACTGTAGATATGACAATATTTTCACAAGATCATCGCGCTGATGAATATTACTGTCCAGTGTTAAAGAAGCGATGAAACGTTCAGCCAGCATTAGGCCAGCACTGCTGCTATCTAAATCATCGACTGCAACATTCCACTCTATTTCTGATCTATAAGTCATTGTAGTTACCCCAAATTCAATTTACTGAGGCAACTTTAATAACTATAATTCAGCAAAGCAAAGATCTGCGTCAGCGATAATGAATTTTGAGCGCTATTTTCTTTCTAAAAAATAGAAATGAAATATTCTATTGAATATACAATAAGATAAATAGTCATTTCTTGACGCGGCCGGCTGGGGGAAACTCATTTTGAGTTTTTCCAATGTAATAAGTGTTTTTGAATTTAATGTTCGATATTTTAAAAATCTATTGGTGAAAAAAATCGAACTGGAAAAATTTCTTAAAATTTGTCACTTTCAAACAGCTTTCAGTGCTTTTTTACCGCCCATAGCCATCTTACCAGTGGCAGCTTCCTCAGTATGGTTTGTCGTGGGACAAAATTGGGGCAGTACAAAGACCGCTTCAGTCCGCAACTGTCCAACAGCTACCGTTGAAACCCCTGCCAGTAAAGGACAGGGGCGGACAGCAAAACAAAGGCAGAGGGTTCGAATCCATCTCTGATATTGGGCGGTTTATCTTATACAGTGTACTACTGTATTTTTATAAAATTTTGATAATATTTTTATACAAGAAATGCCTAAACAAAAACAGCGCCCATAAAGCGCTGCTTTTATTGTAATTTTTGGTGCGTCCTAGTGGACTCGAACCACCGACCCCTACCATGTCAAGGTAGTGGGTTAGCTATTCACCTTGCACTATGGTTATATTTTTAGAGTTAAGGATTGTGGATGCTTTGTGATATTTTTCTAAAGCGTCAATAATGAAGTACTCTTTTGACATAACTTGCTCCATGCATTCCCCTGCCTCTGATTGACTAATTACTAACTCATAAAATGCACCTGGCTGAAGAACAGGAAAACTACCTTTCTGTGGTTCTAAATAAACTTGTAGCAGCCTCTTACTATAAACCCCAAACTTATCTCTTATAGATAGAGCTTCCAATGTTATTGGTCTTGTGCCGGTGTTAACTACTCGTAGAGTAACTTTTGGGATGTTGCTGACCTCTGTACGTCCTTTAAAACCATCCATCGTAAAATATTTTGGCTTCTCCACAATTGTTGCTGAAACCTTTAATTTGTATGTGTCACGTCGATGATTTTCATTTACCGCCCACATTGCAGCAATCACTGCCCCAATTGTTCCAAATGACGTTAGCCAGTCAGTAAGCTTTACTTCAATTAGTATTCCAGCAGACATGCCAAAAATATACCCTACAGCCAGCAATAATAAGCAGGTCAAAACGATTACCGGGTCAGTTATGAATTTCATCTAATTCCCTATCATTGCCTTAAACAATTTTTAATCCTTTCTTACCAGCCATAGCCATCTTACCGGTGGCCGCTTCCTCTATGTGATCACTCCACCATTCCATTAGCTTACGCCGGCGTTCCAGATAGGTGGCTCGGTTATATGCTGACCTAACCTGGTCTTTACCCTTGTGTGCTAACGAGGACTCAATTAGGTCATCATCAAAACCGATTTCATTCATCGTGGTGCTGGCTAAAGATCGCAAGCCGTGTGATACAAGAACGCCCTTATAACCCATGCGCTGAAGTGCCCGGTTGGCTGTTTCTGAATGGGTTGGCCGGCCTTGGTTACGTTCGCTCGGGAATAAGTATTCTGACCGGCCGCTTATAGGTTTTATAAAATGTAGCAGCGCTAATGTTTGCGGGGTCAAAGGCACAACATGGGCACGCTTTTTTTTCATTCTTTCGGGCGGAATTGTCCATAGCATCTTGTTGGTGTCAATTTCATCCCATCTTGCCCCGGCTGCTTCTGCTGGCCGAACCATAGTATGCAATTGCCACTCTATTAAGCAGCGTGTCATAACGCGAATTTGCGCGTAGCTTAATGATCGCATTAAATCCGGCAGCTGCTCTGGCCTAATGGTCGGCATGTTAGTTGTTTCCGCTCTTGCAAAGGCTGCCTTTATTCCGGCCAGCGGATTGTGCTGCAAAATGCCGGTATTAACACACCATGTCATCATTTCATTAAGTCTTTGACATACCCGTGTAATGGTTTCGCGTTTATCCGCTGCTTCTAAAGGTTGTAACGCATCGATAACTAATGGTGCTGTCAATTCACTGACGGGATAATTGCCAAGGGTAGGGTATACATGATGATCAAACGAACTGCGAATATTTGATGCATGCCGCTCGCTAACCTCAGAAAATTTGACAGCAAACCATTTCTCAGCAACGTTTTTAAGTGTGGTGCTAACTTCCCGCCGGCGCCGGCCGGCTCGATCATCAATCCACTTTTGTGGGTCAACGTCTTTTTCTAACAGTTCACGGTATTCAGAACGCAGCTTTCTGGCCTGAGCCAATGAGGTTTCAGGATAGGATCCAATCTTAATGTAATTTGTTTTACCGATGTGCGGGCGCTTGTATCGGAATAGCCAGCTTTTGCTGCCAGCCTTTGTGATCCGCAGCTCTAAACCGTCGCCATCATACAGCGAATAAAGCTTTTCTTTTGGCTTCGCTGAGCGAACTTCCGTGTCACTTAACGGGTTTGTTTTTATTGCCATTTTTAGCCTTATGATACTACAGCTTTGCACTACAAGGGGCTGTAGTATCATCCGTAGTATCAAAATTCGTTGTCCCAGTTGAACCATATTGAACTAACTCGAACCACAAGATCAACTACAAGCCTTATTTTTATTGGCTTTGCCGAACCTTATCAAACCTTGCTTAACCACGCTGAACGACTTATTGGCTGCCCCAGCAGGAATCGAACCTGCAACTGCCCCTTAGGAGGGGGCCGTTATATCCATTTAACTATAGGGCAATTGTGCGGGAATTAACGCGCGAAAGTTTAACAGAATAAACGGGTCAAGTGAACGACAAAACGGGTCGCTATTACTCGTTTAATGCTGGCGTTTTTTATAAACCGGAACTGTTGATGCTTATCAGGTCACCGATTTGCAAGTGGCTTACCAGGGTAGGGGTGCTGGCACTTGCCCAGGCATTGTCGCTGCTGATGTCGGTAATTCTCAGGGTTACCGGGCTTTTATGCAGCTTTTCCAGGCCATCTTTACCGGCAAAGCGCTGGATTTGCATCACTGTAACATTGTCACCCAGCTGTAAACCCTGGCGGGAGCCTTTATTAATAGCAACCTGGTGTTGATCAATATGACTTACCTGAGCCAAAAGGCCCTGACACTGGGTGTGTTGCTGGATGTCTTTAGCGACGGCTTTTAGCACCGTATCAATTTTCTGGCCGTACGGCTGCAACCAAAACTGCTGACTGTGGCTGCCTGCTACCTTCAGTTCGCTGTTCCACTCTGCCTGAGTACGATATTGTTGCTGGTATACCAACTGGTTGTCGAAAAGGTCATACAAGGCAACATCAAGCGCAAAAAAACGCTCGAAGCTATCGTCCTGCCAAAACCGGTTAGTGCGCTTACCTAAGGACAAATCAGTGATATTGGTTACCAGTACAAACTGTTGGCCGTCGGTGAAAAGCTGGCGGTTGATGCTGTCGGTCATCAGCTCAGGTTTCAGACTATAGTCAACGGCAGTGACCAGCAGTGCAGGAGAATAATCCTGTAAGTGGCGTGACAATTGGGCAGTAGCGTTTTTATCCAGCTCAAATAGTTGACCATAAATGGCGTCGCGTCGCGCACCAAGCTCAACCTGGGTCAGTAAAAGTGGTTTTTTCTGATGGCTGCCTTTGCACAGTTGTTGTTGCGGCAATATTTCGGCCTGCAGGGTAACGGTAACAAATTCGCTGCCATAGTTTTCACTGAGCAGCCTGATTTCTCTTATCTCTGAATTGCTGTCCAGCGTAAGCTGATGTTGTTGCATTACACCGGCAACCAATTGCTGCTGGCTCGATACCCTGACACCGGCAAACAAAGCCGCCCGTTCCAGGGCATCACTGATAGCGGCCTGCTTGGCCTTAGCGACATCACCGTGTTCTATGGCAGCCTGGCCAGTCATTTCAAACCAGTTGGCAGACAGTGGGCTGCTTAAGAGCAGAGTACAGCAGGCGCTGACTAATAATGGTAATTTCATAACCCGCCAAAAATACGTTGATAAAAGCGTCATGTGGTAATTAAAGCAAAAACTATGCCTTACTTTGCTTACACCGCATGGTTGTGTTGACCTTTGACTGAAATTTAAGAAGATGGCGCAAATTTTGCTTATTGATGATGGTCAAGAATTTATTTTTAAGTACTTGCTGCTAAATGCCCGGGCGCATTGCGCCACTAAACCCTGATGACGGATGCTAAATGATGAAATTAACGGTTTTTACTTTTTCTGCACTGTTATGTGCCTTATTACTTGTTGGCTGCAGTCAGCTTTTCGACAAGCATATCGAGTATGTGCCGGTTAAGCCTGATGCATTTCCACTGTTGCAGGCCGTAGGTATGGCACCAATCTCATTGCAGCCGGGGGAGTCTGACAGTCAGAAAATATTGCTGGCCATGAGGGCGTCAAAGCTGGAAGCTTATCGTGAATTAGCTGAACAGGTGTATGGCCAAAGAATTGACAGCACTAACAGTGTTAAGTCGATGGTAGCGGGCAATGACCAGTTCGGTACATCAGTACAAGGGGTTATTCGTGGCGCCAGAGTGGTGAAAACCTATGCAGTGGATGATGCCTATATTACTGAGCTTGAGCTTGATTTTGAGCAGGTGTATCACTTATACCAAAATGTGTATCCGCGTCAGACGATAAAAAGCATTCACTATTACTGAAGTTTTACAGAATTATTGAAGTTACACAGAAAAAGCAGGTGGTTAAGCAGCGCAGTTTAGCAGGGGGATCAGGCCTTAATGCCTTTGCCAATGTTATCAACCGTTGGCTTGCCTTTATTGGTGTAGGTTAAACCCGATTTTCCTCTGGCTGATAACAACTCCGTTTTCAGCCGCTGCAGGGTAAGCTGACTTTGCTCCAACGTGATCTGATTAACGTCATTTTGTTGTTTACAGCTTGCCAGACTGTCTTCCAATTTACCGATTTGCTGTTTAAACCAGGGCTCAGCGCGTGCGGCTTGTAACTGTTCGCTTGCAGCAATGCTGGCGTCCGTAGTTTGAATTTCAGTTAAGGTTTGTTGTTTCTCAGTAGTAAGCGTGTTGAGTGCTTCTATATCGCGGGAGGCAAGGGCGGCAAGTTCTTGCCGCAATAGCAAAAGCAGCGCGTCCAGTTGCGCTTGCTGTTGCTGTAACAAGGTGTTCAGAGGTTCAAATTGGCTGTTCATTATTTATTAAACAAGTCACCTTCAAATTGCATAATTCGCCGGGCAAGTTGCTCAACATTTACTTTGTATTTGCCTTCGGCAATAGCCTGCTTAATTTTATCAACCTTTTCCTGATCGACTCCGCTTGCCGCGTTGGCTTTTTCCTGCAATTTAGTAAATTGCTTGGCCTGAGGCGTAATAGAAACCGAGTCCTGACGCTGGGCAGCACCTTGCTGGGTTGCCTGTTGTGTCGCATTTTGTTGCACAGTGGCTTGCTGACGCTGAGCCCCCTGATCAACCTTGTCGTTTTTAACCTGAGTAGTATTCTGCAGGTTATTGATATTTATAGCCATGATAGAACCTCTTTACCTTAAACCAGTTCCCTATGTTCAGGTTAACGGCTGAGCTTTAAAAAACTTTAATTTATTTTTCTAAAATTTTACTCTGACCTGATTAACAGCAACCACCTCGGTCTGGATCTTCCTGCCAGACTGCTGATTTTGTACTGCTATGGTATCACCCAGTGTACCATCCTGCTCGGCGATACCACTTGCGGAGACACTAAGACCGCTGTTGTCAATCAGTATTGTAACAACATCTCCACGACAGACAAGGCAAAGATCCTGCATTGTAATCAGTTGTCCGTTATTAAGCGCTCGCTTACTGCGCGCGCCAATTATCTGACGCGGATCGGTAACCAGATTGCCTCTGACGAAACGTCTTTCTTTATCTTCGACCTGTAGCATATCGGCAGTGATGACGGTTCCTGTAGCGATATTTTGGCGCACCGTAACCGCCTCGACGATTTCAATGATTTTTACTGGCACATACAGTTGCCAGGGGCCGGGCTGAGTACAACTGATATTAACGGTAATTTGCCTGGAAGAATGGTGTTGTGGGCGACTGAACTGTGGCGTTTCTGCGCAAACTTTATCACCAATGCGATTATCCAGTGGTACCACAGTCAGTTCGACCCCACTGTCAGGCGCAAGGTTAAGTTCTTGCGAAAGCCATTTTCCGGTCATTTCTGTTAATTGCTCTGGGCTGTATTGCAATAATTCTGGTTGCTTTGCAAAGCTCAGATTACTGATTAAAAATAATGAGATAAAGAATATCAGATAAAAATTTTCGTACTTGTTCATATGGTTTCAGCTATGCTTTACAGGCTAACCGCTATACCATTGCTGGTATAACAACGTTTAATTTCTGCCAGACACCGAATTAGTAACTGATTTAGTGTGATCGGCACTCTACTATGGCTGCTGCTTTGTTATTGCGATAGAGGTTGCTGCAATAATAACGCCATAATGTAGAAGACAGGAGTGGTACATGGCCAGTATTTTAGATTCGGTGAACCAGCGAACGCAACTCGTCGGACAGAACCGGCTTGAGCTGTTGCTTTTTAAACTTGAGGGCCGGCAACGCTTTGGCATAAACGTGTTTAAAGTTCGTGAAGTGTTGCAGTGTCCGCCATTAACCGCTATTCCGAAGCGTAACAAGCTGGTTAGAGGCATAGCCCATGTAAGGGGCCAGACTATTTCAGTGATTGACCTTAGCCTGGCAACCGGGGGCAAGCCGGTTAGTAATCTAAGCACCGCTTTTATTATTATCGCCGAGTTTAATCGTTCCGTGCAGGGGTTTCTGGTCAGTTCGGTAGAGCGCATTATTAATATTAACTGGGATTCCATTATGCCGCCGCCAAAAGGCACCGGTGGCAAGCAAAGTTATCTGACTGCAATAACCGAAATTGATAAAGAATTGGTAGAAATTCTTGATGTAGAGAAAATTTTAGAGGAGATTTCGCCGTCACCAACATCCGTTAGTAGTTCGTCGGTAGACACCGCAACCATTAATAAGGATTTGGGAGACCGGTTAATTTTAATTGCAGATGATTCCACCGTAGCCCGCAACCAGGTGAAAAGGGCACTGGAAGGACTCGGCGTTAAGATGCACCTGGTACACAACGGTCGTGAAGCCTTAACTTACTTGCAGCAGGTGGCAAAAGAGTGTGAGGTGTCAGTGACTGAAAAAGTAGGTTTACTGATTTCAGATATTGAAATGCCAGACATGGATGGTTACACCCTGACAGCAGAGATAAGGCTTGATCCGAAACTGAAAAACCTGCATGTTATTTTGCATACGTCATTGAGTGGAGTTTTTAATCAGCAAATGGTTAAAAAAGTGGGCGCGAACGACTTTATTGCAAAATTTAATCCGGATGAGCTGGCAGAATCGGTGCAAAAATGGTTGCATGCAGAATAAGCATTAAGGGCAAGTAGTGACCAACAAAGAGCTACAGGAAGGCGAATACAAGCTGTTCAGGGATTTTCTCGAACAGCAGTGTGGCATTGTGTTGGGCGACAACAAACAATACCTGGTAAAAAGCCGGCTTGGCCCCCTGATGCAACGGTTTAACATCGCTACGTTATCGGAGTTAGTTGCCAAAACGTTGAGTCCTTTTGAGCGTCAGCTGCGCTCTGCCGTTATAGATGCTATGACAACTAACGAAACATTGTGGTTTCGTGATAGTTATCCTTATGAGTTATTAAAGAAACAAATTTTGCCGGAACTGGAAAAAAGCTGCCGCACCCTGAAGATTTGGTCTGCCGCCAGCTCTTCCGGACAGGAGCCTTATTCCATTGCCATGACGGGGCTGGAATATCAGCAAAGCCGGCCTGGATCATTTAGCCTGGGTTTAAATATTCTGGGTACTGACATTTCCAATACCATGCTCGAGCATTGTCAGCGGGCAGAATATGATGGTTTAGCGCTATCCCGTGGCTTGTCGCCAGAGCGACGCAGCCGTTTTTTCGAAGACAGTGGCAACGGTATGATGCGGGTTAAGGATTTCGCCCGCAAGAATGTCAGTTTTCGCCATTTAAACTTACTTGATAGCTATAGCTTATTAGGTAAGTTTGATATTATTTTTTGTCGCAATGTGCTTATTTATTTCTCTCCTGATTTAAAAGCTAAAATTATCAAACAGTTCGCCCAGTCACTGAATTCAAGAGGCTATTTGTTTCTTGGCGCGTCTGAATCTATCTCCAGCGTTAATAATGATTTTGACATGATACGCTGCAACCCCGGAATTATTTACCGCAAAAAAGTTTAGTTACAACTGCTGAAAAACTGGCCTGTGTTTTGCATTTGATTTGCCATAGTTCGACAGAAGGTGGCAAAAAAATGGCAATCAGTTTTGAAAAAGCATTTGGAATGCATCCTCATGCCTTAATGATCCGCGAAAAACGCTCTGAAGTGCTGGCTGAAAACATTGCTAATGCCGACACGCCAGGTTACAAAGCGAAAGATGTCGATTTTCAGCAGGCACTGCAACTCGCCCAGTCCCGCCGCGGACAAAGCGCCAGCCGCACTCACGAACAGCATTTTCATATTGCCTCTACTATGGCAAAGGATACGTTATTCCGCCAGCCAGACCAAGCCGATACCGGTGATGGTAATAGCGTTGACATTCATCGCGAGCGTAACGCCGTTATGCAAAATAACCTGGAATATCAAACCAGTTTAACCTTCCTTAATAGCCGCATTTCAGGATTGAAAAAGGCGCTAACCGGTTCGGGACAATAATTATGAGTCTTTCAAAAGTATTTGATATCGCTGGCAGTGGCATGACCGCGCAGTCAGTAAGAATGAATACCACCGCCAGTAATATTGCTAATGCCAATAGCGTTAGCAGCAGTGCTGGCGAAACGTACCGCGGTAGGCACCCGGTATTCCAGACCCAGTTGACGGAAGCCAGACGACAGCAGGGCGATAGCGCCGGCGTTAAGGTGATGGGCATTGTCGAGTCTGATGCGCCGCTAAATGTAGAGTATGCGCCTAATCATCCGCTGGCCGATGAAAACGGTTACATCTATAAACCTAACGTCAATATTATGGAAGAGATGGCGAATATGATTTCAGCTTCTCGCTCTTACGAAACTAACGTGCAAACAGCAGATGCGGCAAAGCAAATGATTATGCGCACGTTGCGAATGGGTCAGAGTTAATAAGGAATAGCAGATGAGTACTATTAACAATAACCCGGCATTAGATGGCATGTACTGGGATGGCGGCAATAAAGTGCCGGAAAAAAACGACGGTGCTTTGACCCAGTCAGATTTTTTTGCTCTGTTGACCCAGCAACTGGCTTATCAGGATCCGACCAAGCCGGTAGAAAACGATCAGATGATTGCGCAGATGACTAACTTTACCATGGCAGATGGTATTGGCTCGTTGAATGAGAGCTTTAAGGGGTTTGCCGAAAGCATGACTTCAAATCAGGCACTGCAGGCATCTTCGTTGGTTGGGCGCAGCGTGCTAACTCAGTCTGACGAAATAGTCTTCACCGGCGAAACGCTGTCCCGTGGCCATATTAACCTCGATAAGCCGGCAGATAATATGCGGGTGCGGATAGAGAAAGCGAATGGTGAGCTGGTTACTAATTTTGACTTCAGTAATCCGGCAGTAGGTAAAAACGAATTTGTCTGGGACGGCACTGACGCCAACGGAGAGCCGATGCCTCCTGGTGTTTATAAAATTAAAGTAGAAGCCAGTTTTTCCGGTGAAAACCAATCAATACCGGTCAATGTGTTTACGCCGGTATCCAGCGTGAGCCTGGCAGGCAATGGCAAAGGAATTACTCTTAACCTGGTTGGGTTAGGGGCAGTAAAATTAACTGATGTTCTTGAAGTTTCTTACGGTTAAGCAACCGTTTAAGGTGAGGTGATTTATGAGTTTTCAAATAGCATTAAGCGGCCTGGCTGCAGCCCAGAAAGATCTGGATACCACGGCAAACAATATCGCGAACGTTAACACGACGGGCTTTAAAGAGTCACGGGCCGAGTTTGCCGATGTGTATGCTACGTCTATTTTTTCATCCGGGCGCACTAAAGTCGGTGACGGTGTGTCTACCTCCACGGTTGCCCAGCAGTTTAATCAGGGATCATTACAATTTACCAATAACTCGCTGGATTTAGCGATTACCGGTGAAGGTTTTTTTGCCACCACGCCTGATTTACAGTCACAGGACCTGACCTACACCCGGGCCGGCGCCTTTAAGCTGAATAAGGATAACTTTATTGTCGATAACCGCGGCAACTTTCTGCAGGGCTTTAACGTTGATCCGGTAACCGGTGAAAACAGCTCAGTCAGTTTAAGTACCTCTTCACCTATCGCCATACCGACTTCAGCGGGGGCGCCACGTGAAACCAACAATGTGTTTCTGAGCATGAACGTGGATTCCCGGGCTTTGCCAACAGCGGCAGTGCCGTTTAGTCCAACAGACCGGGCAACATACAATCATTCCACCTCGGTAACGGTTTATGACAGTCTGGGCGAGTCGCATATTCTAACCACGTATTTCAGAAAAACCGATACGACAGCCCCGGCACCATCAGAATGGGAAACCTTTGCAGTTTGGGATGACCAAACCGCTCCGGGCGAGCCAATTCAGGGTAATAATATTCGCTTTGATTCCAGCGGTAATTTCATCACTCCACCAATCCCGGAAATAAGGCTACCTGCTGCGGTGTTAAACGATCCGCTAAATGGCTATTTAGATAACGGTGCGCAGTATGTTAATGATGTGGTGGTTAACTTTCGCGATGCTTCTGGCACCCGCACGCCCACACAATATGCATCTGGCTTTGATGTCAATAATTTAAGCCAGGATGGCACCACGGTTGGCAGCCTGACCGGGGTTGATATTGACTCTTTTGGCCGGGTGCTGGCAACTTACAGTAACGGCGACTCATCTTACCTGGCTCAGGTTACGCTGGTTCGTTTTGCCAATGTGCAAGGCTTAAAGCAGGTAGGCAATACGTCCTGGAAACAAAGCTTACCCTCGGGCGAGCCTATAGGTGGCCAGGGTAATACCGGTACCTTTGGCTCAGTAAACGCCTCGGCGCTGGAGCAGTCCAACGTTAACCTGACGACCGAATTGGTGGATTTGATCAGCGCCCAGCGAAATTTCCAGGCCAACTCACGCGCCCTGGAAGTGAACAGTACCTTACAACAGACCGTGCTGCAGATCCGTTAATATCTAGCTGCTTAATTGAGCTGAAACACCACCTCCGGGTGGTGTTTTTTTATCCGCTGTTTGCTATCAGGCCTAACTGGCATCAAAGTTGCTTTAAAGATATAGAGATGACTATCGGAGCGCATTATGGACCATTTGCTATATATCGCCATGAGTGGTGCCAAAGAAAACATGCACGGCATCAGCGTTCGGGCTAATAACCTGGCAAACAGCAATACCGTTGGTTTTAAAACAGATTTTGAACAGGCCAGAGCCATGCAGGCATACGGGGCTGGCTTGCCCAGCAGAGTATTCGCCATGACCGAGCAGCCAGGTCAAAACTTTGACGCCGGACCCATGATTATATCGGAACGCGAGCTGGATATTGCCATACAAGGCGATGGCTGGTTTGCGGTGCAGGATGCGGATGGCAATGAAGCCTACACCCGTGCCGGAAATTTGCAGTTAAGCCCCACCGGCATGCTGGAAACCGCTAACGGCCGGGCGGTAATAGGGGATGGCGGGCCAATACAACTGCCGGTACCGCTGGCCAAGTTAGAAATAGGGCAGGACGGTACTATTAGTGCGCTGCCACAGGGCGCGCCGGCCAATGCGCTGGAAGAAGTCGGCAGAATTAAGCTGGTTAACCCGATACACGCTGACCTTACTAAGGGCACTGACGGTTTGTTCCGGCGCAAAGATGGCCAGCTTGCCGCCGCCGATATTAATGTCAGCTTATTGCATGGTGCCTATGAGGGCAGCAACGTCAATGCCGTGGGCGAAATGACCTATATGATAAGCCTGCAACGGCAATTTGAGCTACAGGTAAAAATGATGAAAAGTGCCGAAGAAATGGACCAACAGCAAAACGCCTTGCTGCGGATCATGGGCTAGTTAACTGATTAATGGGCTTAGGCCCGGGAGGTAACAGATGCATCCAGCTCTGTGGATAAGTAAAACCGGTTTAGACGCAAAACAGCGTGATATTTCGGTTATTTCGAATAACCTGGCTAACGCCAGCACAGTCGGCTTTAAAAAAAGCAGGGCGGTGTTTGAAGACTTACTGTACCAGAATGTTAACCAACCCGGTGGACGTTCTTCTCAAAACTCTGAACTGCCAAATGGCTTGATGATTGGTGCAGGTACTAAGGTTGTTGCCACTCAGAAAAACTTTACTCAGGGCAATATGATAACCACTGAGAATAGTTTGGACATGATGATCCAGGGCCATGGTTTTTTTGAGGTATTAATGCCAGATGGCACCACTTCTTATACCCGCAATGGTCAGTTCACTGTTGATGGCGACGGCAATCTTGTGACTTCCGGTGCTGGCTTTCAGGTGCAACCCAATATTGTTATCCCCCCTGATGCCACCAGTATTACGGTATCGCAGGATGGTGAAGTATCGGTTCGGTTAGCCGGTCAGGTAGATAATGCGGTGCTGGGTCAGCTCACTGTGACTAACTTTATTAATCCGGCAGGTTTAGAGCCAACGGGACAAAACCTGATTAAAGAAACGGCCGTTAGCGGCGATCCGGTGCAGGGTATTCCTGGTCTGGAAGGACTGGGCATAATTGTGCAGGGCTCGCTGGAAACCTCTAACGTTAACGTGACTGAAGAGCTGGTTAGCCTGATCGAATCACAGCGGGTTTACGAAATGAATTCGAAAGTGATTTCTTCCGTTGATCAGATGCTGGGTTTTGCTATTCAGCAATTATAAGTGGAGGCATTATGCGTGCTTTTATGCTGGTATTGTCCGCGCTATCTGCGGTCTTATTATTAACGGCTTGTGCCTCAACACAGCAGCCGTTCGCTGATGATCCGTATTACTCGCCGATACCGCCAGAACCAGCACCGCGTCAGGTTTTAAAAACCGGCTCGTTGTTTGCGCAGCATCAGTCTAATAGTCTGTATACCGACAATAAGGCCCGAAATGAGGGCGATATTATTACCGTGGTGCTGCGTGAGCGCACCCAGGCTTCCAAACAGGCGAAGCACGAAACGGGCAAAGACAGTAGCGTAACAGTCGACCCAATGGTGGGTCTTAGTGGTCGGGCGGTGTCTGTAGCAGGCAATGTATTACAGTTTGGCGCTAATTCTACTGCTGAATTTAAAGGTGATGCCAAAGCGGATCAGAGTAACAGCCTGGTGGGCGATATTTCAGTTAACGTGCTGCAGGTCATGGCCAATGGTAATTTGGTGATCCGGGGCGAGAAGTGGTTAACCTTAAATACCGGCAAAGAATATATTCGCTTAACCGGCATTATCCGGCCGCAGGATGTGGATGTGAATAACACCGTGGAATCAAATAAAGTTGCCAACGCCCGGATTGAATACAGCGGCACCGGCGCACACCATTATGGTCAGTCGCCGGGTTGGTTAAGCCGGTTTTTCAACGGACCCTTATGGCCTTTTTAATAACGTGGCCTTTTTAAGAATGTGGCCTTTTTAAAAATGGCCATGTTTTGCGTCACAGTATGAGTATTTTAAAATGAACACTGCAGGCTACTTAGGAGTAAAAACCATGTTCCGGAATAAACTGGCTGGGTATCTGGTATTGCTGCTGACTCTGTCGCTGACAACTGGACCGGCAGATGCGGCGCGGATTAAAGATGTGGCCGATATCGAAGGCGTACGGTCAAACCAGTTGGTGGGCTATGGTCTGGTGGTTGGTTTACCTGGCACTGGCGAGCAAAGCCCGTTTACCGAACAAAGCTTTCGCACCATGCTGGCCAATTTTGGTATTAATTTACCGGCAGGTCAGCGCAGCCAGATTAAAAACGTGGCTGCGGTAGCGGTGCATGCGGAACTGCCTGCCTTTGCCAAGCCTGGCCAGACTATCGACATCACGGTATCGTCGGTAGGCAGCGCCAAAAGCTTACGCGGTGGTACCTTATTGCAAACGTTTTTAACCGGTTTAGATGGCAATGTGTATGCCATTGCCCAGGGCAGTTTAATTGTCAGCGGTTTAGGTGCAGAAGGTCTGGATGGTTCACGGATCCTGGTTAACACGCCAACCGTCGGCAGCATTCCAAATGGGGCCATGGTAGAGCGCGAAGTTATCTCGCCCTTTGGCAACGGTGATTTCATTACGTTTAACTTAAAAGAAGCGGATTTTACCACGTCAAAAAGGTTAACCGATGTCATTAATCAGTTTATCGGGCCTGACACCGCTTATGCAAAGGATGCCAGCTCGGTTCAGGTCAGGGCGCCGCGCGATTTATCCCAACGGGTGTCGTATCTGTCAACATTAGAGAATTTAGAGTTTGCCCCGGCTGATCATTCAGCCAAGATTATTATTAACTCCCGTACCGGCACTATTGTCATTGGCAAAGACGTCAGGTTATTTCCGGCGGCAGTCACGCACGGTGGTTTAACGGTTACCATTGCTGAAAACCCAGAAGTGGTGCAGCCTAATGCATTTGCCGAAGGGGTTACCGCCATTGAAGAAAATTCCATTATTGATGTTAACCGGGAAAACTCGCGCATGTTTAAATTTGATCCGGGCGTAACGCTGGACGATTTAGTGCGCACCGTTAACGCGGTTGGCGCGGCACCCGGAGATTTAATGGCCATTTTAGAAGCATTAAAAGAAGCTGGCGCCATTCATGGCGAGCTGGTGGTGATTTAAGATGAGCCTGACGAAAACTCAAGTCTCTTATCATGATGTAAATAGCCTGCAGAATATTAAAACTGCGGCTAAAACCGATGAAAAAGCAGGCTTGAGACAGGCTGCAGAACAGTTTGAATCCATTTTTATGAGTATGCTGCTAAGCAGTATGCGAAAAGCCAATGCGGCCTTTGAAGCCGAAGGCATGATGAATAGCCAGACCACTGAGTTTTACCGCGATATGCATGACAGTCAACTAGCGACTGATTTAGCCCAGAAAGGCGCGCTTGGTCTGGCCGATTTACTGGTTGCTCAACTTGACCCGACCGCGGCAATTAAACCCGCTAACAAGGATACAGAGCTGAAAATGCCCGGGGCGGCCAGTTTTAACCCGCTACCAGCGCGACCAGATAACAGTAGAGTACTGAGCAACAGCGAACTTAGCAGCAACGTCAAACACACGCTAAACGCTATTGCTGATTTACCTAAAGCATCTGCACCTGCAAATACGGTGATGCCCGCCTCTGTGTCCAAGGCAGCGGCGATCACGAAGCCTGACTGGCAAATTGGCTCGCCTGAGGAATTTGTCCGTAAATTATTACCGGCGGCAAAACAGGCAGCTAAAGCGCTTGGCTTAGATCCGATGGCAATGATTGCGCAGGCTGCCCTGGAAACAGGCTGGGGCCAGCGCATGATTAAGACGGCCCAGGGCGATAACAGTTTTAATTTGTTTGGAATAAAAGCCCAGCGCAATTGGCAGGGTGATAGTGCGGTGGTTGATACGCTGGAGTTTCGTGGCGGTGTTGCCCAAAAAGAGCAGGCCCGCTTTCGTTCTTACAGCTCGCCAGAGCAAAGTTTGCAGGATTACGCCAGCTTTATTAGTGACAGCCCCCGCTATCAGCAAGCGATGCAGGTTGCTGCCGAGCCGGCTGCATACTTTAACGAGTTACAGGCTGCGGGCTACGCTACCGATCCTGCTTATGCACAAAAAATAATGGCCGTGTATCAAAGCCCTGCATTTAACCAGGTGCGGGCCGAATTAAATGCCGCTCAAGATTTCAGCAATGGCGCCGATGAATAGCATGTTAGCCAACAAAAGTGGCGACGGAGCAACCTATGTCAGATAATTTACTTAAAATTGGTAGTTCAGCGGTGATGGCAAACTCCACGCTGCTTAATACCACAAGTAATAATATCGCTAATTTAAATACCCCGGGCTATGTCAGGCAGCGCACTGAGTTTGAAGCAGAGCAAATGGGTTTAGGGGTAGGAAAGGGCACCACCGAGCGGTTAGTGAGCGAGTTTACCCTGCAACAGTTGCGGCGTGACACCACTAATCTTGCCTATGCCAATCAGTATGTGTCAGAAGCTAACCGCATTGATGGCTTGTTCTCTAATCCGGCCAACAGCATTTCAACTGCAGTAAACGATTTATTTCAGAAGTTTCAAACTGCTAATAATGACCCCAGTTCAATCTCAACCCGATTACTGATTATCAGCAGCAGTGAATCGTTACTTGACCGTTTTGGCACGCTGTCAAATTTGGTGCTGGATCAATCAACTTATATTAATCAGCAGCTGGAGTTGGATTTACGCGCAACCAATAGCCTGATTAAAAATGTGGCCGATTTGAACAGAAACATTGCGAACTATGGAACTGGCAGTTCTAAACCGGTGCCGCTTAACTTGTATGATCAGCGGGATGAGGCTATCCGTCAGCTGGCGGAGAAAGTTCAGATCAAAGTGCTGGATGCCGCCAATGGTGAAAAGCTGGTGTTTATGGCAACAGGCCAATCGCTGGTCATTGAAAATGGTGAATTTGGTATTTTAAGTTTGCAGGGCAACCCTGATCCCAATGTAAAAGAATTACAGTTACAAAGCACTGCCAGACCGGGTGTTATAAGACAACTGGGTAACGAGCAACTGGGTGGTCAGTTAGGTGCTTTACTGGCCTTTCGGGACGAAACGCTTATTCCTACTCAAAACCAGTTGGGGCAGTTAGCGCTGGCAATGGCGGACTCGTTAAATGAACAAAATAAACTCGGCATGACCGGCAACGGTGATATTGGTAAAGACTTATTTGCATTACCAAGCTTTAACGGGCTTGGCTACAAAGAGAATACCGGTGCGGGTGCAGTGACTGCGGTAATTGAACCTGGCAGAGCATATCAGTTGCCGCCAAACGATTTTTTAGTCACTTTTGAAAGCCCCAGCACCTTTATTGTCGAAGCTGTTGATAGCTTTGGCAACGCTATTCCTAACTCTGCCATTACCCAAACCGTTGCTGGCTTTCCGGCGGTCTTAAACGCGGCCAGCAGCCCGGATGATGATTTGTATGGTTTACAGATCACCTTGAATGATAGTCTCGGCGCCTTTGCTGATGGCGACAGGTTCTTGTTAAAACCGCTGGCGGGTGCTGCCAGGCAGGTAACACAGCTTAGTAACCGGGCCGAAGATATTGCCTTAGCATCGCCAATCAGAAGTAGTGAAGCGGTTGATAACCTGGGTAATGCTGAAGTAAACGCACTGGTGGTGAGTAGCACCGATCCGGCATCATCAGTGTTCAGTCCGCCAGCTTCGTTAAGTGGCGCACCGTTTCAGGTTACCTATATTGGTGGTAATCAGTTTGAAGTGCGGGATAATACCAGTGCATTGCTCGGAACCACCCCGGCTTTACCAACCGGTCAGTTTAATAATATTATGGCCCAGGCAGGTTTAGCTAACTATGGTTTTGATTTTAATATTACCGGTGCGCCGCAAACCGGAGATGAGTTTATTATCGAATATAATGTGGGTGGCTTTAACGATAACCGCAATGGCTTAAAAATTGCCGCGCTGCAAACAGAAGATACCATGCGCCGCTATGCGGTAACCACCCCGAATGCCGATAACCAAATGAGTTTTAACGAAGCGTACGGCACTATGGTAAGCTTTGTCGGTGATAAAACAGCCCAAGCCAGGAATGGCCAGGCCGCGGCTGAGGCATTATATTCACAAACTCAGAACTTATTTGAATCGCTCTCAGGTGTTAGCCTGGATGAAGAGGCCGCAAATTTGGTCAGGTTTCAACAAAGTTATGCTGCAGCGTCTAAAATTATTTCAACATCGCAAACCATATTTGACACCCTGCTGCAGGCTGTGAGGTAACAATGAGAATTTCATTCAACACCAAATTTAACCAGGGCTTAAATGGCATTCTGGACACTCAGCGCCGCCTGCTTAAAGCGCAGGATCAAATGATTAAGCAAACCAAAATTCTGACGCCTGCAGATGACCCTTCGGGTAGCGCCAAGGTGCTGGGCGTTGGGCAAAATTTGTCGCAGTTAGCGCAGTTTGAGCAAAATGGTATCGCCGTTAAAAACAACCTTGGTGTGGAAGAAACGGTTCTGACCTCGGCCAGAACGGCAATGGACCGTGCCAGATTGTTGGCACTGTCTGCGGGTAACGGGTCTTATTCTGAATCTGAGCGGGAAGCGGTTGCCAACGAGTTAGAAGGTATTCAACAGCAATTGTTTGATCTGATGAATAGCCGCAATGTCGAAGGCGGCTTTCTGTTTTCCGGTTTTCAGGATAGCGTTAAAGCGTTTTCACTTGATGCCAGCACAGGGCAATACGTGTTTAACGGTGACGATGGTCAAAAATCGTTGCAGGTCTCCCCAGGGGTCGTGCTACCGGTAAATGACAGTGGAAAAAAAGTATTTGATAGCGTGCAGGTAACGCCGCAGCCAGGCGCTGCGGTGATCTCTGTGCCAGGGCCTACCAGTGCTAATGTCAGTGTGGCTAATCAGGCTCAGTTTAATAACTTTTATCGAAATAACTACGATAAATTAAATCCCGCCGACAATACGTTTAATGTGGTGCTAACCGCACCAAGTAATTATGAAATAACCCGGGGCGGCGTCTCTTTGGTGCCGCCGGTGACAGGAGCTTATACCTCAGGATCGCCTATTTCGTTTAATGGGCTGGAAATCAACATTTCTGGCCCGGCTGGGGCGGGGCAAGTTGATTTCGATTTACCTGCGCCCGAAAGAACCAATATCTTAAACACGATTTCTGAATTGATGACAGCATTGCGGGTGCCGGGACCAACTGATGACGCGTATCAAAGTAAAATTGCCAAAGCGATAGGTGAAATAGATTCTGCGTCGACCAGTGTTGCTGCAACCCGTTCGTCGATCGGTGGACGAATTAACGTACTGGATAGCATCAATGGCTCTAACGCCGATTTAGAAATTCTGGCGAAGCAATATCAAGCAGATTTGGCAGAGGTAGATTTTTCAAAAGTGATTGCCGACCTGACGAAAGAAGAAACTGCATTGCAGGCGGTGCAGCAAACCTTTAGCAGCATAACCAATACTTCTTTGTTTGATTATATTCGTTAGATTATAACCCCTTATTATCCATTGTGGACTGTTCGTTATGACCGGCAAATCGTTGCCGGTCTTTTTTTTTAACACTTCGCGCAATTTTTCCCTCAGAACCCCTTTTTTATACGCTTTTAAAAAAAAGTTTAAAGTTTCGGTTGCAAGCTCCGATAACTAAGTATCAGGCAAATCATCGCAACATTTTCAAAGTGATGGTTAGCAGCGCAAATAGTTTATCAGGAGAAACACCATGGCTTTATACGTCAATAGCAACATCAGCGCGTTAAATGCACAGCGTCAGTTAATGAACAGCGGTAACGCCCTGGACACCTCGTTTAAACGTTTGTCTTCTGGTTTGCGGATTAACAGCGCCGCTGATGACGCAGCAGGTTTGCAGATTTCAGACCGGTTAGAGTCACAAATTCAGGGTTTAAATCAGGGTAACCGTAATGCCAACGATGGTATTTCATTAGCCCAGACAGCGGAAGGCGCGTTAGAAGAAGTCACATCAGCGTTCCAGCGGGTACGTACCTTAGCGCAACAGGCGGCTAACGGTTCAAACACTGCTGAAGACCGCTTAGCAATCCAGGAAGAAATTCGCTCATTAATGGATGAAGTTAACCGGGTTGCTAAAGATACTACTTTCGGTGGACAGAACTTACTGAATGGTACGTATTCAGCCAGCTTCCAGGTGGGTGCCGATGCCGTGCAGACCATTGGTTTCAGCATGAAAAGTGTGGGTGGTACTGCCGCGGGTAACTCATTAAGTGCTAATGGTGGTTTTACTATATCAGGCATAGCTGGAGCTGCTTCAACGGTAACGGGTAATGCGTTATCTGCAAATGTTGATATTGCTGCATTGTCTGCACTTGATACGACTGTAGCATTAGCTGATGTTGACTTTGCAGCAGCGTTTGTCGCCAGCACCATTAGCGTGTCTACTCAGGGTAATGCCCAAATTGTACTGGCGGGTATGGACTCGTTAATTGCAGTAGTAGATAAAAAACGTGCTGAATTAGGTGCGGTGCAAAACCGGTTTCAGGCCACCATTCGTAACCAGGCGAACATTGCGGAGAATCTGTCTGGCGCGAAGTCACGGATCAAAGA
>MDTG01145468.1_pt1 | contig 116480 bp, 92 predicted proteins | sample 811421 | NCBI WGS metagenome assembly MDTG01 (sample SAMN05326645, study PRJNA326480) | marine metagenome | isolation source: seawater | place: Pacific Ocean: South East | collected 2011
AGGATCTGACTCTAGTACGAGAGGACCGGGTTGGACGCACCTCTGGTGTATCTGTTGTCGCGCCAGCGGCACTGCAGAGTAGCTACGTGCGGAAGGGATAAGCGCTGAAAGCATCTAAGCGCGAAGCCTACCTCAAGATGAGATTTCCTTTAAGGGTCGTCAGAGACGATGACGTTGATAGGTTGCAAGTGTAAAGGCAGTAATGTCAAAGCTGAGCAATACTAATTACCCGTAAGCTTTCTACTAATAGTTGTAACTCCTATTCTTATACTGTATTTTCTTTCTTTTTGATGTCATAATGATATTTTCCGCCTAGCGGAATAACGATTTATGGTGATTATTGCATTGAGGTTCACCTCTTCCCATTCCGAACAGAGAAGTTAAGCTCAATAGCGCAGATGGTACTGGGTAACCGGGAGAGTATGTCATCGCCATTTTTTTTAGCCCTGTAGCTTTGCTACGGGGCTTTTTTTTACCTCATTTTTATGAATCTTTCTCTTTTGCTTCCCTTATCTTTGCCCGCATGAAAAAGCTTTTGGGCCTTCTTATTTTTACTTTTTCTTGGTGTAGTTTTTGGGCTCAACAAGGAGACAAACAAGAACAAGAACAAGATACTCTTGTATTTGAGTATTCAAAGAATAGTGATCAATTTCAGTTTAAGCCTCTAGAATTTTCAAACATTGATGGTTTTCAAACATATAGACCAATATGTAGAAGACATTTGCCATGGGCTAGAGGTGGAAACTTGGGTCAAGTTATGCACCCTTTGTTATTCGATTTTAATTCTTGGTCTGTAGAATCGAATTTGGGTGCATATCAAGCATTGTTGTTGACGCATGACTCGATTCAATATTACCGAATGTCTAGGCCCTTTACTTTACTTAGCTATGCGAATGGATCTCAAGCTGAGCAATTTTTTCAGGCATTTCATAGTCAGAATGTAGGAGAAGGATTAAATATCAGCTTTCGTTATGACCGGATTACTTCTGAAGGTTTTTTCTTAAGAGAATTAACGGATCATACACGATTTCATGCGACTTATCATTTACATAGTAGAAATAAACGATTTCAATCCAAGGGCTATTTCTTTATTAATAATATAAAGGCTCAAGAAAATGGTGGAATTGTTTTAAGTTCAAACGATAACCCAGATGACAATACCGACCTATTTGATGTGAACTTATTGAATGCTCAGAATCGAATGAGAAGCCAAGGTGTTTATTTTGATCAGAAGTACGCCATTTGGCAAGGGAAGGACTCAATTAACCGACTATCGGTAGGATATGAAATAAAATGGACAAAAGCTTATCGGAATTTTAGTGAAGTATTATCAGAAGATGAACAAGACCGATATGAAAACTTTTATTTAGACGATAATGAAAGTGCTGATACTTCTTATACAGCTATTTTAAGAAATACTTTCTATCTACAAGCTCTGGATAATCGCTTTAAAGTTAGTTATGGACTAGAGAATCAGCATTATTTCCAAAATTTCTTGACCAATTTAGACCTTGAGAGTCATTTTGTAGGAGCCATGTTTCAAGACTCGATTCTTGGAAGTGCTATACAGGCGAGTTTAGAAAAGGGACTAAGTGGATTTAGAAAGGATGAAGTCGATTTTTATAGCCAAATTTCATTACCCAAGTGGAAAAGCCTTTTAGTTAAGGGATTCTTTTCTTTAAAGACGAAACAAATCGATTACTTTTTGTGGAGGCAAAGAAGTAATCACTTTTTCTACGAAAGAGATTGGGAAATAACAAAAGAACAGTTGATCGGAGGGGCTATTCATGAAGAAAAAAGTAAAATGACTTTCAAACTAAAACTTCGTAATTTACAAGACTATGTATACTTTGATACACTTAGTTTGCCTCAACAAAGTGCAGATCAAATTCAATTAATACAAGTGGAATTAGAAAAGCAATTTCACTTTTTAAAGCATTTTAATCTGTTCAATCGATTAGCTTATCAAGTAATTTCAGAAGAAAGCTTAATCCCTTTACCAGACTTGTTTTCTTATCATTCTTTTTATTATGAGAATGATTTTTTTAAACAAAGTCTGGATTTTCAGTTTGGTGTAGATTTCTATTGGGTTAGTGAGTATCAAGGTTATGCGTATAATCCCGCCATTGCTCAGTTTCACTTAAACCCCAATGCTGACCCTTTAGGAAATATTCAACAATTGGATATTTTCTTGAATCTTGGATTGAGTAAAGCAGCTCGCATTATGTTCAAGTATGAGAATATTCTATTGCCGAGTTTTAGCGAAGAAAGCTATCGAATTCAAGACTACCCCATACCTGGAAGAGCTATGAAAATTGGCTTAAGTTGGAGGATGATTAATTAAGTCATAACTTCAATTGAATACTAAATAAACATATCGGAAATGAAACACCTTTTTCTTTTTGCCATAATTACTGCAATTTTTTCTGTCGCTTGTAAAAAGGATGAAAAGGAAAATCCTTCTATGAAAAATACAGATGTTGTCACAGATTCAACTTTAATTCATTGGTCCGAAAACCCCATGCTTTTTTCTAAGCAGCGCGATATTGAACAAGTGGTTCATTTAACTTCAGATTATGATTCCTTGTTTTTTTACGTTCAAAATCTACCGGATTGGATTAGTCTTGATTCAGGTAGTGGGATGATAGTGGATACGGCAAGGTTTTTAGTGAGACGTGATACGTTTCGCAATCATGTTTTTCCAATGGGAATTACCAAGGATTCTTTGACCTTTAGTACAATACACGGAGAAGTATTTTTAGAACTACGATACTTAAATGGTATAGGAACAGAATTAGTTAGCCCTGATACCATTGTATTTAAAGCATTAGAAGATGATGCTAATTTTATTTTGGCCAATAATACCATAGAAGACTTAAACTATTCATTGTTACCTAATTCAATTTTATCTTTTAGTGGAAACACTGGTATGCTAAAAGCAAACAACTATGAAGAAATACAAGTAAGTGTAAATCGAGCCTTATTAGTTGAAGATACCAGTTACATTCAATCTTCGGTAAATTTTAATGGGAAAAGTCAACCCATTGTATTTCAAATTAATCACTTTATAGACCATAAACGTTCAATACAAGGAGAAGTGGTAGATGCTGAATTCAGCAGAAGCACGCAAAAACTGTATTTTGTGACCAAGAGCCCGGATAAGCTGATTGAGTTTGATCCTATAAATCAGCAGAGTAGGGACTTAAATTTAACGTATCGACCTATGTTTTTGAGTGTTTCAACTTCAGGAAATTACATTGCAGTTGATAATAATGGTACCGCTTCTTTGATCGACGTTTCCCAATGGAGAATTCAACAGAGCTTTACTACAGGTTCAACACCTTCAGACGTGGTGATTAAGGATAGCTCATTCATTTATAGTTTCCCAAATACTGGAGGGCATGTAAAAGTGCGATGTTTTGATTTGAACAATAACAATATCATGCATTTAAGCACAGGAAATAGTATCAGTGATGAAAGTAGGGCAGTTTATAACCCACAATTAGATGCCATATATATTGCGGATAATGGTGTGAATCCTGATGATATAGAAAAAGTGGATGTAAGCAATGGAGTAGCATCCTATTTGTATGATAGTCCGTATCATGGGGACTTTTATTTTAGTGGGGACTTATGGTTGTCGGAAGATGGAAGCAGAATCTATACCTTATCTAAAAATGTTTTCACAGCTTCGAATACACAGGCTTCAGATATGTTGTTTACAGGGGCTTTTGAAGTAAACATTAGACCAGCATTAAACCAATATAGAAAGGATTATGATTACTATATGAAACATGCTCATCATAGCTTAGCAAGTGGAAAAGTGGCTGTTATTTTAAAAGACAAATATGGGCCTTCAAACAAGCCCATCATTAATCAAGTTTACTTTCATAATCCAGTCAATTTTAATCATATCAATAGTATTGATGTTTCCGATTATGCGGAAGAAGATCGAAAGAATGGAAATTATATTTTTTCTCCAGGTTCTCCAGAGTTTTGCTTTTTTACCGGCAACTCTGATCAAATTGTTGTAATCACGAAAGGAGTAGTAGCTCCATTCACCAATCAATGGTCGATTGAGCTAATTAACCCTTAGTGATTTTTTTTTGTGATAAATATCTTTTTGGAGGAGTTTTTCGCTGATAACAATCAAGCGGTATGATTCCCTTCTGATTGGTTGATTCGTAAAATTCAGTCAGGTTTAAATGCTTCTTTTCCTCTCCTTTTAAGTTTAATAAGAATAAGATAGAACATTTGGTGAGATGGGAAAGAAAAAGGTATTTTCGACACTAATTAATTAGTTAACTTGTCGTGAAAGAGGAAAGAAATATATCCTATTATCTACATTGGTTTGACAAAATAAAAGTTGATAAGAGTAAAGGAAGTGCTCCTAATAAGCCAATTTTGTTGTTATCTATTCTGGATTTGTTTGATAATAAATTGATAAATAGTAACCGTATTGAAATTACGCCTGAATTAGTTAGCTTGTTTCAAGAGAATTGGAATTTATTAGTTGAAGACAAAAGAAATAGAAAATTCTCATTACCATTTTTTCATCTAAGGACTAGTCCATTTTGGAACTTAATTCCAAACCGAGGATTTGAATTAGCTATTACTTCAATTCATAGCATAAGTTCATTGTCTAAATTAAAAGAGATCGTAGATTCTGCTGAGATTGATTATGAGCTTTATTCTCTTATAAGAGAAAAAGATAATAGAAAGATATTGGCACAATTATTACTTGAAAAGTATTTTCCCAATGTTCAGAGTGAATACTTTAAAGTCAAAAGATTGCCATACAGTAAAGTCAACTTGGATATTAAACCTAATGAATATAAAAGTAGAATTCTTGAATTGAAAGAAAAACTCGATAACAATGATTATCAAGAACAAGTTTTTATAAGAAGTGGAGCATTTAGGTCCATGATATTGCAAAATTATAATGACACATGCGCAATTTCAGGAATGAAAGTAGTTGCAACAGAAAATTTATCTATGCTAGATGCTTGTCATATTGTACCATTCTCAGAATCTTACGATGATACTTCTTCAAACGGAATAGCACTAGCACCTACTTTACATAGAGCTTTTGATAGAGGTTTGATTTTTATCTCTGATACTTATAAAGTAATTCTAAATAAAAATTTTAAAGAAAATAGGGCTTCATGTTATAATTTGAAACAATTTGAAGGTAAAGAAATAAGGTTACCTCAAAATAGAGAGTATCTTCCATCCCAATCGAACTTTAGACTTCATAGAAATAAATTTAACTTCTAACTACGTCTTCTGCTTCTTCTTTTTAGCGGCTGGAAAAAGCACATTGTTTAAGATTAAACGGTAGCCAGGGCTATTGGGGTGCAAATTTAAATCGGTAGGAGGGTCACCAACATAATGCTGATAATCTTCAGGGTCGTGGCCACCATAAAAAGTCCATGTTCCTTTGCCAAACTCACCGTGAATATAGCGCGCAGAATTGAGTGCTTTGTTTTCTCCCATGATAAGTACTTCAGGTTTTACAAAACGCTTATCGTAGGCTGTAGTTTGGCCCATGAAACCATCGATAATGCTAGTATGGTTCTGACATAACATAGTAGGTACAGGATCCCATTTGGCCGAAAATTCAAAAAGAGTAAACTTATCTTGATTTTCAGGTTTTCTTGCATGCAGGGGAGTGGCATCTATATTAGAGAACTCGTACTGCAAAGGGTCAGTCATTAGTGAAAAATCTTTAAAGGCAAAGGTTTGCGCAAAGTCCAATTGACTGTTGTAGTTTGGTGTGCTTCCATCACCATCAAACATCTGTTCACAAATGTCTAGCTTTTGGGCAGCCAGAGCAATGTCGTAAGAGTCCGTACCTGAACACATGGCAAATAGAAAACCTCCACCGGCCGTAAATTCTTTAATTTTTTGAGCAACGCCCAATTTTAAATCCGATACTTTTTCAAAACCCAATTCAGCTGCCATAGCTTCGTTGCTTCTAACTTGCTCCTTGTACCAAGCGTGGTTTCTATAATTAGCATAAAATCGACCGTATTGGCCCGTAAAATCCTCATGGTGCAAGTGTAGCCAATCGTAGAGTGGCAGCTCTCCTTGAATTACCTCTTTGTCGTAAATGACTTTATACGGAATTTCAGCATAAGTCAAAACCAAAGTCACGGCATCATCCCAAGGTTGTTTTCCTTTGGGAGAATACACGGCCATTTTGGGTGGCTCTAATAATTTTACCACATCCATATTGGCTTCAGGGTTAGCAATCTCCGTTAATATGGCTGTCGATTTTGCATTGGGAATAATTTCAAAAGAAACACCACGTATCATTAATTCATCACGAATGGCTTGGGCATCCTTCATCATAAAACTACCGCCGCGGTAGTTGAGCAACCAATCTACTTCAACTTCTCTTTGCAATACCCAATAAGCAATACCATAGGCTTTTAAGTGATTTTTTTGAGATTCATCCATAGGGATTAGCAGGTATGCTGCAAACAATGGACTTAAACAAAGGCAAAAAAGAAGACTAAAAAGCAGTTTCTTCATAAAGGGTTTCTAATTTGGAAAACATAAAGTTACCAAAGCCCAAGCAATATTTAGAGAAGAGAACTCCTTAAGAAATGTTACTTAAAATGGCGCATCATCATCAAAGTCATCATCCATTCGAGATGCTCTTGTAATAGTATTTCCTGCTCCACTACTGTCAAATTCATCAGAAACTGGCAAGCTTCCAAAGTCATTATCATCGTTGTAGTCGTAAGTTTCTAAATCAGAGAATTTAGCAAGCTCAGAAGTAAACTTCAATTGAACGTCACCTACAGCACCGTTTCTATGCTTGGCTAAAATGATGTTTGCCACTCCGTTTAACGGCATGCCATTTTCATCTTCGGTTATGCCATAGTACTCCGGACGATTAATGAACATTACCATATCGGCATCTTGCTCAATAGAACCAGATTCCCTTAAGTCAGAAAGTTGTGGACGACGATCGCCACCTCTTGATTCTACCGCTCGGCTTAACTGAGAAAGGGCAATTACCGGAATGTTTAACTCTTTGGCAATTCCTTTTAAAGACCTAGAAATGGTCGAAATTTCTTGCTCTCTATTTCCTCCACCTTTACCATCTCCTCCAGCTGTCATTAACTGCAGGTAATCTACCAATAACAACTGAATATCGTGTTGCGATTTTAACCTTCTTGCTTTGGCACGAAGTTCAAAGACGGAAATACCAGCCGTATCATCAATAAAAATTGGAGCCTCTGTTAATCCACCAATTTTAGCGTGTATTTGCTCTACTTCATCGTTTCTTAAGTTTCCACTTCTCAATTTCTCAGAAGATAATTCAGACTCGGCAGAAATTAAACGAGTTACCAATTGCAAGGAAGACATCTCTAGGGAGAAAATAGCGACTCCTTTTTGGAAGTCAACGGCAGCATTTCGGGCTAAACTTAGCGCGAAAGCGGTTTTACCCATGGCAGGTCTTGCTGCTAGTATTATTAAATCAGAAGGTTGCCAACCTGAAGTCATACGATCTAAGTCGGTGAACCCGGATGGAACACCAATGACGGTACCTTCATGATTTTTGGCTGATTCAATGTTTTTAATTGCTCCACGTACCAAGGTTGACATGGAATCGTAATTCTTTCGAATGTTCCCTTCCGTTACTTCGTAAAGTCCTTTCTCAGCATGATCCAATAAGGTGAAAACATCGGTGGTATCATCATAAGCTTCAGAAATGATTTGCGTTGAAATACGAATAAGCTCCCTTTGAATGAACTTTTGAGCAATGATTCTAGCATGAAATTCAATGTTTGCAGCTGAGGCAACACGGTTGGTTAATTGAGTGATATAATATGGTCCACCAACGATTTCAAGCTCCCCATTTTGCTTTAAGGCATTGGTAATTGTTAATATGTCTACTGGCTCACCACTATTAAACAGTTCAATGATAACCGTGTATATCTTTTGGTGGCTCTCTTTGTAGAAACTTTTCGGAGTTAAAATCTCAATCGCTGCGTTTACAGCTTCACGTTCTAACATCATGGCTCCCAAGACCGCTTCTTCTAAATCAACAGCCTGTGGTTGTAGTCTACCATGTTCAATATTAGCTAGTTGTATGGTTTTTGAGTTGGTTCTCGTTCTGCTTCGTTCTTTTTTCTCTTGGGGTGAATTCATGAGTCAAATGTAGTTCTTTTAGCTAGCTCGGTACTGTGTAAAACTCCTTCAAGAGGATTTTATTTTTCAGCCCTTATTGCTTAAGGTCTTAGCTTTAAAATGTACGATTTTTAAATAATAATAAACAGGCCATCAACAACAATTAACAGTTTATCAACTGCTTTTCAACAGTTTGTAAACAAGTGTTGAAAGTTCACTTTCTTAACCTTCGCTTAATTCTACTTTAATATGCAAAAATGAAATGTAAGGCAAAAAGTAAGATAGAAATTTAGGGTAAAATAGAACTTAGATCTTAGGTTCCACTAACCACACCCATATTTGAAAACTTTCGAATTCTGGCTGCAACTCTTTTGTCTGCTTCCATTTTAGAAAGTTTAGGCAGTTGCTTTTTGATTTCTTGTTTTACAAACTCAAAGGCTTGGGTTGGGTTGTCGTGGGCGCCACCGATTGGCTCTTTAATAATTCCGTCGATGAGCTTGTTTTTAAGCATATCATCGGCGGTTAATTTTAAAGCTTCTGCGGCTTGTTCTTTGTAGTCCCAGCTTCTCCATAAAATAGAAGAACAACTTTCTGGAGAAATAACGGAATACCAAGTGTTTTCCATCATCAATACCTTGTCGCCAATACCAATTCCTAATGCACCACCTGATGCACCTTCACCTATAATTATACAGATGATAGGCACTTTTAAGCTAACCATCTCCATGAGGTTTCTAGCAATGGCTTCCCCTTGACCTCTTTCTTCAGCTTCTAAACCGGGGAAAGCGCCAGGCGTATCAATAAAGGAAACGACAGGAATGTTGAATTTTTCGGCTAGCTTCATCAAGCGCAAAGCTTTTCGGTAGCCTTCCGGATTGGCCATACCAAAGTTTCGGTATTGCCTCATTTTGGTATTGATTCCTTTTTGTTGGCCAATAAACATAACGCTTTGCCCATCAATAGAACCAATTCCACCAACCATTGCTTTATCGTCTTTTACATTTCGATCGCCATGCAATTCTACAAAGTTGCCATTGGTTACCGCATTAATATAACTTAAGGTATAAGGACGATCAGGGTGACGACTTACTTGTACACGCTGCCAAGGGGTGAGGTTGCTGTAAATTTTCTTCTGTACATCAAGCAATTTTTTTTCAAGTTCTTTATGTGTTTTTGACACATCTACTTGACTTTTCTCTTCTAGCTCCTTGGCTTGAGCAATCTGCTCTCTAATCTCTTTGATTGGTTCTTCGAAATCTAGATAATTGGCCATAAATTCTTCAACAAATGAGCGTCAAAAGTACAAAAATACACTTGGCTAACAAGAGGTGAGTTTTTAACATTAAGCTTTACTTTTGTTTCATGCTTTTAAAACCCAATGCGAAAATTAATCTAGGTCTTTACATTACTAGTAAGAGAGAAGATGGCTATCACAATTTAGAAAGTCTTTTTTTACCCATTGCTTGGGAAGATGAGTTACGCATTGATCCATCTACAGAATTTCAATTTCTTGCTGAAGGTTTGACCATTGAGGGAAATCCAAATAATAACCTAGTGGTTAAGGCTTACCAATTAATGAAGGAGCGTTATCAAATTTCTGAGGTTCGTATTCATTTAAAGAAGCAAATTCCCATGGGAGCAGGTTTAGGAGGTGGCTCTTCCGATGCGGCTTTTACTTTAAAAGGTTTAAATCAATTGTTTGATTTAAAAATAAGTACTTCAGAGTTAGAGGAAATGGCTGCAGAATTAGGCAGTGACTGTGTTTTCTTCATTCAAAATAAACCGGCCCTTGTACAGGGAAGAGGGGAGTTGTTGAAACACAATATTGACTTTCAACTTAAAAGTCACATTCTATTGGTTAAACCTGAAGTTTTTATTTCTACAGCTGCAGCATTTTCGCAGGTAAAGCCAAAAGCAATGAAAGCAAACTTGATAGATATACTTAAGCAACCAAAGCAGCAATGGCAGACAAGTTTGAAAAATGATTTTGAAGAAAGCGTTTTTCCACAATTTCCAGAGTTGAGCGAACTTAAAATGGAAATTGAAAATTTAGGTGCTTATTATACCGCAATGAGTGGAAGTGGTTCTTGTTTGTTTGGATTATTTAATGAAAAGCCTGAAATTCCAGAGTCATTCAAAAAACATCAAGTTCACCTTACAGAGATAGCTATTTAGGAGCTTTTTTAAGCAAGTAAATAGCTAATACTCCAAAAATAATATTGGGTATCCACATGGCGATTAAAGGGTCTAAACCACCGTTTGTTGAAAAGGTCTGTGTGATTTTCATAAACAGGATGTAAGTAAAGCTTATAAGTAAGCCAAAGCCTAAGTGCATGCCAATTCCTCCTCTCACTTTTCGTGAAGCAATGGCTACTCCAATAAAAGTAAGTACTACGCTGGCAAAAGGAAAAGCCTGTCGTTTGTATTTTTCAACCTCATACCAAGTTACCAATTTAGAACCTCGAAACTTTTCCGATTCTATCTTGTGATTGAGTTCTGCATAGTCTAACATTTCAACATCTTCATCTCGATTGACAAAGTCTTCTGGTTTCATATTTAAAGTGGTATCCTTAGCAAGTCCATAATTTATTTTTTCCTGCATGCCAATGATGTCACGCTCGTAATAGTTTTGTATAGTCCACTTGCTTTTTGCGGTATCCCATCGCACAAAATCTCCCAGCATTTTATACTCCAATTCCCCTGCTGCATTAAAGCGTTCTAAGCTAAATTTAAAACCGACTTGACGTTCAGCACTGTAGCTTTCCATGTAGGCATAGCTATTCGAGTCAAGCTGCAAATGAATGTTTTTTTCGTCGTTGTTGTATTTGTTTTTAATGTAGGTGTATTTAAAGTGCAATCGATTCTTATTACTCTCTGGGATTAAAAAGTTGTTCAAATAATAAGAACAAACACCAAGAAATAAAGATGCAATTAAATAAGGGCGCAATAATCGTTTAAAGGAAACTCCACTGGCTAAAATCGCAATGATTTCAGTATTGCTAGCCATTTTAGAAGTAAAGAAAATAACTGAAATAAAAATGAATAAAGGACTAAATAGATTGGCAAAATAGGGGATGAAATTCAGGTAATAATCAAAAACAATGGCTTTAGTAGGTGCATTTTTTTCAATGAATTCATCTACATTTTCTGAGAAATCAAATACAATGGAAATAGATATAATTAGGGCTATGGAAAAGAAGAAAGTCCCTAAGAACTTTTTAATGATGTAAAAATCGATTTTTTTCATTCTACAGCCTTTGCGTCACTTGCTTCACCATTTGGTCTTTCCAAGGGCCAAAGGTACCTTTTTGAATCTGATTTCGAGCTTCTTCAACTAACCACAAATAAAAAGCAAGATTGTGTATGCTGGCGATTTGTGCTCCTAAAATTTCTTTAGAAATCAAAAGATGTCTTAAATACGCTTTTGAATAAAATTGATCTACGAAACTTGTTCCATCTGGATCTATAGGAGAGTGGTCGTTTTTCCATTTTTCATTGCGCATATTTAAAATGCCATTCTTGGTAAAAAGCATTCCATTTCTAGCATTTCTAGTTGGCATTACGCAATCAAACATATCTACACCCAATGCAATGTTTTCTAAAATGTTGGCTGGAGTTCCAACACCCATTAAATACCGGGGTTTGTCTTGAGGTAAAATATCACAAACCAACTCACACATTTCATACATTTCTTCGTCTGGTTCTCCAACAGATAGTCCACCAATGGCATTCCCCTCTCGATTAGCTTCAGCAATAGTTTCAGCTGATTGTTTACGCAAATCTTTATAAGTGCTTCCTTGTACAATAGGAAAAAGCGTTTGGCTATAACCATACTTTGGGGAGGTTTCATCAAAGCGCTTGCAACAACGAGCTAACCATCGGTGCGTCATTTCCATACTTTGCTTTGCATAACTATACTCGCAAGGGTAAGGGGTACATTCATCAAAAGCCATAACAATGTCGGCACCAATGGTACGTTGAACATCCATTACCGATTCAGGGGTAAACCAATGTTTACTTCCATCAATATGAGAAGCAAATCGCACGCCTTCTTCTGTAATTTTTCGCTTATGGGCTAATGAGTATACTTGGTAGCCGCCACTGTCTGTTAAGATAGGCCGGTCCCAATGATTAAATTGATGAAGGCCTCCGGCTTTTTCTAAAATCTCTAAGCCTGGTCTTAAAAACAAATGGTAAGTGTTGCCAAGTATTATTTGGGCTTTAATGTCTTCTTTTAATTCTCGTTGATGAACTGCTTTTACAGTTCCTGCTGTTCCCACAGGCATAAAAATGGGGGTTTGTATTTGACCATGATCGGTTTCAATGGTACCTACTCTGGCTTTGGTTGTTGTGTCTTTATGCTTTAATGTAAACTTCATAACAGCTTTTGTGAAAAGAGCGCCAAAGGTACATATTGCCACACAAAAGAATTCTATCTTTACTCATTAAGATGTGGCACGAAATACATAGCTTTTTGAACCTACAGAGTCTGCTTTTGACTTTGTTTTTTTTATGCCTGCTTGTACAATTGTACTTTCAAGTCCGCTACTTTATACCCTTTGCTTTACAGCTGAAAGAAACTGATTTGTCAAATGAAGAAATTCCCTTATCCGTAATCATTGCGGCTAAAAATGAAGCAAAGGGAATCGTTAATACCTTAGAAAGTATTATTCAACAAGACTATGAAAACTTTGAGTTAATATTGATTGACGATCATTCAGCGGATGAAACGGTTCCCTTGGCTAAAGCGTTGAATTTTCCTCAACTGAAAATATTTTCAATGCCTGCAAATCAGCAGGGTAAAAAGGCTGCCATTCAATTTGGAATTTCTCAGGCAAAATATGAGTATTTGGTGTTTACTGATGCGGATTGCCTTGCAAAATCTCCCAAATGGTTAAAGCACATCGCAAGCCACTTAAAGAACAATCAGCTTGTTTTAGGGCATAGTCCTTTTATTAAAGAAAGTGGATTGCTTAATCAATTGGCACGATTTGAAAATACACAAACGGCTTTGTTTTACTTTTCATTCGCCAAGCAACATAAACCTTATATGGGAGTGGGACGTAACATGGCTTACCACAAAGGTATTCTCAGTGATGAGCTTCAACTTTGGAATGAGGAAATAAAAAGCGGAGATGATGATTTAATTGTTAATCGCTTAGGCAAAAAATATAAAACAGCTATCTGTACTCATGTTGATTCACATACCATTTCAAGAGCAGAAACTTCATGGAGAAGTTATTTCAATCAAAAGCGCCGTCAACTGCAGGCTGGTAGTTATTATGCTTTTTCCGATAAATTTAGATTGTATGTTGTAAACCTTTCTAAGCTATACGGATGGTGGCTTTTTATTGTCCTATTAAGCTTGCAAATCCAAGTTTCTCTTATTTTAAGCATCTTTGTAGCTATGCAGATGATTCAAATACTGGTTGGAATAAAATCTTCAAAGCATCTTGAAAATCGAGATTTGGCTTGGAAATGGCCGCTATTAGAAGTTGTTCATTTGCATTGGATTGGTTTAGTTGCTTTTAGTTCACTCATTTGGAAAGTAGATAAATGGAAGTAAACGAAAACCTTTCAGATAAAGCCAAGGTTGACTTAAAGTTAATTGAGCAAGCTTTAAGTGGACAACAATCTGCATTTTCCGCAATCATGGTACGCTATCGAGAACCGATTTATTACTTGGTTTTAAAAATGATTAAGAATGAATCGGATGCTGAAGATATATCTATTGAAGCTTTTGAAAAGGCTTTTGATAAATTACATCAATACACGCCACAATATGCATTCAGCACTTGGCTGTTTCGTATTGCAACCAATCATTGTATCGATTTTATTCGTAAAAAACGCTTAAAAACAACTTCAATAGATGAAGCGATAGATAAAGAGAGTAGAGGTGGACTTGGAATTCAAGTAAAAAACAATAGCAAAGACCCTGAAGAAGTTGTGATTGAAAAACAAAAAATTAGGTTAATGCGAGAAATGGTTGAGCAACTCGAAGAGCCATATCAAACATTGGTGAAGATGAGATATTTTGATGAATTATCATACGATGAAATTTCAACTCAACGAGATATTCCACTAGGAACTGTAAAAGCTCAATTGTTTAGAGCAAGAGCCATTATGGCCGATTTGATTCGAAAAAGTAAAAAATCAATTTAATCGTATTGGAGGAAATCAGAAATCATTTTGAAGACTTAAGTAGTCAGCAATTTGCTCAATTTCAGCAATTGCAAGGCTTGTATCAAGATTGGAATACCCAAATCAATGTAATTTCTAGAAAAGATATGGATCACTTTTACGAGAGACATGTTTTACATGCTTTAGGAATTTGTAAAGTGATTCGATTTAAACCGGGAACTAGAATTTTGGATGTGGGAACTGGTGGAGGTTTTCCGGGTATTCCTTTAGCTATCTTTTTTCCTGAGGTAGAGTTTGTTTTGGTAGATTCTATTGGAAAAAAAATTAAGGTTGTTCAGGCAGTAGCTGATTCCTTGGGATTGAAAAATGTACACGCAATTCATCAAAGAGCTGAACAAGTTGATGGCAAGTTTGATTTTGTAGTCAGTAGAGCAGTAACCAAAGCCGAACGACTAATTGGGTGGGTGAAACCTAAGTTGAGCAAAGAACATAAGAATGAAAAAGAGAATGGCTTCTTATTTTTAAAAGGAGGCGATTTATCGGAAGAGTTTGCTTCTTTAAATGCCTACTTTGAAACATTTCTCTTAAACAAATACTTTGAATCTGAATTCTTTGAAACAAAGAAGTTAATTTATCTAAAAAGCCAATAGCAGGTATACTCTTGATAGTATTTTTGGGCTTCACAAAAAAAATAAAAAACTATGCGCACACTATTTAAAACATTTTTAATCTGTGGATTGATTGGATTTAGTTCTGCTCAAGCACAAGAATTACCTGTACCTAGTCCTTATGGAGAAGTAATGCAACGAATTGGTTTAACCGATGTAAAAGTTGAATATTCAAGACCTGGTGTAAAAGGAAGACAAATTTTTGGAGATTTACTTTCATTTGGAAATATTTGGAGAACAGGAGCAAACGCAGCTACAAAAATTCATTTCAGTACAGACGTAAAAATTGGAGGCCAAAAGTTAAAAGCTGGTTCTTATTCAGTGCTTAGTGTTCCAGATGAGGATGTTTGGAAAGTAATGATTAACAATGACCTTCAAGTAACTGAAGGGTCTTATGCAGAAGAGAATAATGTATTGGTTCTAGAAGTTGAAGCAACGAAGACTGATAAGATGGTTGAAACTTTGACATTTACATTTGATGAAGTAAAGGAAAATGTAGCCATGTTGACTTTCCAATGGGCTAATTTTTCATGGTCTATTCCAATTGAGGTTTCAGCTGATGAGCAAGCTATGAAAAACATAGAAGCAAAAATAAATGAAGTAGAAAGTGCTTATGGCGTGTACAATACTTCTGCACGATATTATTTAGAGCATGAAAAAGATTTAGATCAAGCATTGGCTTGGTCTAAAAAGTCAGTAGAAATTGAGGCTAAGTTCTGGAATGTATATACGCTTTCGAGAATATACGGTGCTAAAGGAGATTATAAGAATGCGATTAAAACAGCAAAGCAATCATTAGAATTAGCAAAAGCGGCAAACTACATGCCTTATGTTAAAATGAACGAAGAGAATATAGCAAACTGGAGCAAAAAATAAAAATTGCTTTATAGTTAAATAGAAAAGGGAAGCACTTTGTGACTTCCCTTTTTTATTTTTGCAAACAATACATAATTGCAAGTGTTTTTAAGGAAATTGAACCTATGCTACATCTAATTTCTCCAGCAAAATCATTAGACTTTGAGAAGAATGTTCCTTTTAATGATTATAGTATCCCTGAGTTTAAGTCAGAAAGTGAAAAGCTGATTAAAAAGCTTTCAAGCTTATCGAAAAAGAAGATAAAATCAATGATGTCATTAAGTGACAACCTAACGGAATTGAATGCTGAGCGATATCAAAATTGGCAAGGAGTTGAGCAAATTTCAGATCAAGCTAGACAAGCCATTTTTGCATTTACAGGAGATGTGTATAAAGGCTTAAATGCTTATGAATTAAATCAAAAGCAATTAGAATACACACAAAATCATTTGATAATTCTTTCAGGTTTATATGGGGTTTTACGTCCTTTAGATGTTATTGAACCGCATCGATTGGAAATGGGAACAGCCTTACCAATTCGTAGAAAGAAGAATTTGTATGAATTTTGGGGCGATCGCTTAACCGAAAAGCTCAATGAAAAGTTAGAGGATGGAAATCATGAGGTGCTCATCAATTTGGCCTCAAATGAATATTTTAAATCCATCAATAAAAAGAAGATAAAGGCGGGTATAATCAGTCCGGAGTTCAAAGATGCGAAGAATGGGAATTATAAAATTATTTCCTTTTTTGCTAAGAAAGCAAGAGGTTTGATGAGTCGTTATATCATTGAAAACGAAATCGAAAATGTAGAAGATTTAAAAGGCTTTGATTATGAAGGATATCGTTTCAATGCTGACTTAAGTACTGAAAATAAACCTGTATTTACCAGAGAAGAGAATCAAAAATAGATGTCAGATTCAAAGAAAAGGGATTTTAATCCGATAGATAAAGACAAGATTGCGGAAAACCCGCACAATTTACCTTATGCACACAATGTGGGAAGTGCAATTATATTTCCTGATGATAAAGAGCGAATAAAAGGTCATGCTATGTCAGCTATGGTAGAGCAGACAAATTTGCAGATGAAGCAAATTTATGATCAAATGGAACTCTTAATCAATCAAGCCAATCATTTGAAAAAGCGGGTAGAACTTTCGGAGCAAATTTATAGCGCTGAAATGGGTTTTAAACCACTTACCGGTCATACCTATCATCTATATGAAAAGGAAGATGGAAACAAAGTATTGTCTATGATAGGACCAAAGCAATGGAGTAAAGGCTGTAAATACCATCGTTTTGTTGCGACTGCAAAATTGTTAGGTGATCATACTTGGGAAATATTAGAGCAGAATGAAAAATAGCATTGCAATTGCATTATTAAGCGTATTTATCATTCAGGGATGCGCTCCAAAAATTGAGAAAGAACAAAGTTTTCATGGAGAAGCGCAAGGAACAACTTATTCCATAAAATACATTGGAGAAGAGCAAAAGGACCTTAAGCAAACTATTGATTCTTTATTGAAAGCCGTTGATGCTTCTATGTCAACTTGGGTGCCTTCCTCTAAAATCTCACAACTCAATCAGAATACTTCAATTCAAATTGACCCTATGTTTAAATTGGTTTTTGAAATGTCACAAAAAATTAATCAGGCTAGTCAGGGTGCTTTTGATCCGAGTATAGGTCCTTTAATTGAAGCTTGGGGATTTGATTACACCAATCCCATTTTGTTAGACTCAAATGCAATAGATAGTTTATTACTCATTTGTGGAATGAACCAATTTCAATTGAAAGAAGATTCAATTATTAAGTTAAACCCAAAATCAAAGTTGAATTTTAACGCCATTGCACAAGGATATAGCGTAGATTTAATGGCTGTTGAATTGGAAAAGTTAGGAATTGAACGCTATTTTATAGAATTAGGCGGCGAGGTTTTGGTTCGAGGTAAAAACAAGCAAAATGAGTGGTGGCGAGTGGGAATTGATAAACCTGAAGGCACGAATTTAGAGCGAAAATTGAGTGCCATTGTAAACTTGGAAAATAGAGCCATGGTGACTTCTGGAAACTATCGTTCTTTTGTCGAGATTGATGGTAAAAAGTACAGTCATAGCTTAAATCCAAAGACAGGACGTCCAGTTAAACACAATTTACTAAGTGCTACCATTTTTGCACCTACTGCTGCTGAGGCAGATGCTTGGGCTACCGCTTGTATGGTTATGGGTTTAGAAAAAGCAATACAGCTTATTGAGTCATCAGTTCAATTGGATGCAGTATTCATTTTTGATCAAGAAGGTAGTTTGAAAACGTATATCTCAGAAGGGATCAAATCAAGAACAGAAGAAACTAATTAATCTTCTTTCTGACATTGTTCATCAGGAAGAGCTCCGCAAAAGCTACAAGGTTCACCCTCCTTATTTAGCATTGGATTGTTACTTGCGCAAGTACCGGCAAATTTTCCATCCTTTTTAACCAATATTTTAATGGCAATTCCTGCAAATCCTAAGGCTAAAAGAACTATGGCTAATAAGGCAACTTTCATGGTGTAAATATTTTGTGCAAAGTTAAGTATTGTAAATAATCAGCAAAACCAAACTCGAACATTTCTTAATCCAAAGTAGAAATGAAAAGCTCATTCAAATTCTTACTTACTTAACCTTATTGCGATTGACTTACTTTACTTTTGTCGAAACGAATTTGAGATATGGATGAGAAATTGAAAGCATTTCAACGATTGTTAAACATCATGGAGGATTTACGTGAAAAGTGCCCTTGGGATAGAAAGCAAACCATGGATTCACTTCGACATTTAACCATTGAAGAAACGTATGAATTAGCTGATGCAATTGTTGAAGGAGATTTAGAAGAAGTAAAAAAGGAGTTGGGTGATTTAATGTTGCATTTGGTATTTTACTCTAAAATTGGGTCAGAAAAGGGAGCTTTCGATGTGGCTGATGTGCTCAATGGCATTTGTGAAAAATTAATTCATCGTCACCCACACATTTATGGAGATATAAATGTAAAAGATGAAGAAGAAGTAAAAGCCAATTGGGAAAAAATTAAATTGAAAGAAGGAAATGGACGGAATTCAGTATTAGGCGGTGTACCCAAGTCTTTACCGGCTATGATAAAAGCAATCCGTATTCAAGATAAGGCTAGAGGTGTAGGTTTTGATTGGGAGAAGAATGAGCAAGTTTTTGAAAAGGTAGAAGAAGAAATGCAAGAGTTGAAAGCTGAAGTAGATCAAGGAACAAATCAAATAGAAGATGAATTTGGTGATGTATTATTCTCACTCATAAACTACGCTCGATTTTTAAAGGTTAATCCCGAAGATGCTCTAGAAAAGACAAATAAAAAATTTATTCGAAGATTTCAGTATTTGGAAGAAGCAGCAGTGAAGGATGGAAAAAGGATTGATACCATGAGCCTAGAAGAAATGGATGTATATTGGAACGAAGCCAAAAAACTTTAATTAGTGAACTAACTCATTAAGCAAAGCAAATCCGAAGCCTAGTAATAATGGTAGCAATTTAATCCATTGAATTTTGTGCTGATCATTACTTTCAATAAGAATGGTTGTAGAAAGATGTAAGATTATTCCTATAGATAAGGCCAAAAGGTTTAAATAGATTTCTTGATTATTTCCTAAAAGTGTTCCTAAGTAAATTCCTAAAGGGCCCATGAGCGAAAAAACAAATAAGCCTAAAAGGACTTTGCTTTTGTGCAGCCGGTATGCAATTAAGAGAGAAACCAAAACAAAAGAAATAGGAATCTTGTGTAATAATAATCCACTTAAATATTCCCCAATGTGTTTTCCAGGATTTAGCTGAGCTAAAGGCAATGCTTCCAATAATGCGTGAATGCATAAACTAATTAAAATCAACCAAGGAAATTTTCCAATGCTTTTTTGATGAACATGTGTGTGTCCATGTTCTATGCCACCAGATGAATAATCTAAAAGTAATTGCAGAAAAAAGCCTATTAAGATATATAGTCCAAAGTGTTGATGTCCGTCGTGATGTGAATACAACTCTGGAATTAGGTGCAAAAGACAAATTCCTAGTAGATAAGCTCCACTAAATGATAAAGCATGGCCAACCCAGGATTGCATTCTTTTTTGAAAAAAAACCAAAGCTCCACCAACTAAAGAAACTGCTATAAGGGAAAAATAGACCATTACCTTTTACACTTTTGAGCGACAATTATTAGTCTTTCTGAGTTTTCTTCATTAAAAGAATCGAGCTGATAATTGCCAAATGTGTTTACAATTTTTAAACCTGCCTGTTCCAAATAGCTTTTAAATTGTTTGAAATTAATTCGTTTTACAAATTCTTGAAAATGCATCTCTGTTCCTTGATCTTCAAAACGAATGTCCTTTACAATAAACGAGTCTTCAATGTACTTCTTAATTTGAAAGACGATACCTTTTTTTTGCTGGCTTTCTTCTGTAGGAAGATTTGATTCTACGTAATGGCTGTTTAAATAATCAATGACTAGAAGCCCACCATCTACTAAAGAATCAGCCATACTATTCATAGCGGCTTGGTCTTCATTATCATCTTGAAAATATCCAAAAGAAGTAAAAAGGTTTAGCACTAAATCAAACTGATTATTAATTTGAAGTTTTCTCATATCGCCAATTTCAAATTTTAGGCCTTTTTCTTCAAACTGTTTGGCATGTCTAATGCTTTCAGGACTTAAATCGATACCGGTTACTTGAAAACCTAATTCATGAACTTGAATGGCATGTCTACCTTTGCCACAAGCCAAGTCAAGGACTTTTGATTGTTTATTTAAATCAAGTGCTGCAAATAAGCTATTAATGAAGTTTTCAGCTTCAGAAAAATCGCGGTGACTATACAAAATATGATAGTGCTTGGAGTCAAACCATTCTTTAAACCAATTGTCTTGAAACTTCTTCATAAGTAAGCGGGCAAAATTAGTGAATCATTGGAGTCATTTGTATTAAATCTAAATAAGACTTAGACATTAAAATATTTTACTTTGTCTTGTTTTATCGAACTTTTTTATCTTATTTCGTACCACTTATTATCTATTCGCTTAAGTAAGAGCAAATAGTTTGTGGTTTTAGCCAGAAATAAATGGATATTAACATTTTTGACTTTTACAACAGGATGGAGGAAGATAACATTATGTTATCTTTCAAAGGTAATGTTACCTCCGAATTGTTGACTTCTGTCCTTCAGATTATGGAATCTAAAATGGAAAAGCTCAATGAGCCTTCCAAGGTCAAGAAAAAAGTCTACAACATTTTAGTTGAAGCTCTCCAGAATCTTTATCATCATTTAGACAAACAAGCCGACGATAGTCATGAAGGTTTTAATACAGTCATTTTTATGGTTGGTAAAGAGGGAGATGACTATTCTATTTTTACTGGAAATTACATCAAGAACGAAAATGCTGAAAAGCTAAGAGGCCGATTAGATAAAATAAACTCTTTGGATAAAGATGAATTAAAAGATTATTACAAAGAAGTTTTAAATAATGGAATGATGTCAGAAAAGGGAGGCGGAGGTCTTGGGATGATAGATATCGCGAGAAAGTCTGGACAAAAGTTAGATTATGACTTCCAAAAAGTTGACGACGATCATTCATTTTACAGTTTAAATATAAAAATAGCACAATAATTCACCGTCATGGAAAATTTAGTTATTGAAGGTACACCGAAAACTCCAACCATTAAGTTTAGCCCAGAAGAGGGAAAGCTTTTAATTCAAGGTAGGTCAATTCCTGAAAACTCAATTGAGTTTTACAAACCTTTAGTTGATCAACTTGAAGATTATGCAGGTTCACCTAAAGAAAATACAAAAGTGGATATTGTATTGGAGTATTTTAATACAAGTTCATCGAAATGTATTTTAGATGTATTTAAGAAGCTTGAAAAAATTAATGACGATGGAAGTGAAGTCGTTATTAATTGGCATTATGAAGAGGATGATGAAGATATGTTAGAAGCTGGTGAAGATTACCAAGCGATTATCAATATCCCTTTTAAAATGATAGAAATAGAAGAATAAGTTTATAAATGGAATAAAAAAAGCCCCAATGTTAGTTGGGGCTTTTTTTATGACTTTTTCTTCCTTTTAAAGAATTTGCCAAGTCCATTGAGAAAATTTCTCAATGCATCGAAATATAGTGTAATTGCTAACATGATTGAGAATAACCAAAGCACTAAAACATTAGCAGAAAAGGTTGTTAAGTGCACTCCAAACAATTTTTTGGTTGGAGAGAAAAAATGGGTTCTAAACCCTGTTGGGTCTTTATAAACGGGATCTGCTCTTTGTATAAGTTGATTATTCCACTCAATTACTTTTTCTAAATCATTTTTATTAGTCAATAAGTCTTCTAAAGACTCATTGGTGTATTTATTTTTAGCTTCAATAAAAGCTTCTTTGAGACTATCATTTTGATTCATCTCCATTAGTAGCTCATCCTTTTCTTGACTGTAATACTTATAGCTATCAATGTAATACTCATTGAGATCATCTAAGTAATATGATATTTCGCTAACTAAGTCTTCGTTAATTTCTGAATTTAGTTCATCAATTCTATCAAATTGAACCTCTGGATTTCTGTTGTTCTCTATACTGATTTCATTGAAAAGTAGAATTCTTGCATTTTCAATTAATTCTGATTGATCTTCCTTATTTAAATTTCGATCTACTTGATTTAATTTATCTTTCAATCTGCTTAACCAGAAATTCTTTCTAAAGCTTGCTGTTTTTATATCCTTGTCAATGTAGTAGAACTGTTTGTTGAATTTATTATTCTTAAACTGATTGACTGAAATAGCTTCAAAAGCCCATTTAGATGCCATGATTTCACCAGCTAGTGGAACTTTATTTTGGACTGTAATAACCGGATTTAGTTTGTCAAATTTTACAATTACACCACTTAATATAAGCTGTGGAATAATTAGGAACGGAATTAATATATAAATAGTAACTGCAGAATCGAAACTAGAGGAAATGTTTAGACCTAACATATTTGCAAAACAAGCGGCTGAGAAGAGAACAAGCCAATAATCAAAGTACATGCCTTTAATCTCTAATATGCTATTTCCTACTAGCACAAATGTTAATATTTGAATAGCAGAAACTGCGAACATGATAAATATTTTAGAGAAAAGGTAACTTCCCCTGCTGAGGTTTAAGAACTTCTCACGTTTCAAAATTTTACGGTCTCTAATAATTTCTTCAGCACTAACTGTTAAGCCCAAAAACAAAGCTACGATCACACTCATGAAGACATAAGCGGTTAGGTTCTGATTTTCACGGAATACATAAGCGGTATCCGTAGCAGCATCAGTGCTAGAATACTTGATAATAAATGATAAGATAAATCCAAGTATTGGTGCCTCTAAGAAATTGATTAATAAATATTGCTTATTCGTTAGCTTTGAAAGCACATCCCTTTTCATGAAAACTAAAAATTGCTTCCATGCATTCGGAATTTTTAGATTCGCAATAGGAGGGTTGGTGTTTATTTCAGGATTTTGATTGTCTTCAAGTAAATACTCTTTGTATTTTCTAGACCATTCTTTTGGTGGAACTTTTCGTTTGTCCGTTTGATTTCCATATTCATCAAGAATTTTAGATTCAATGATGTTGAAAATTTGCTCAGGGTTTACATTACCACATTGCGGACATTCACTTTCTACCGCATTTGCTTGTTGCATTTGCTGTTTAAAATACATGATGGCATCTACAGGATTACCATTGTAAATTAAATATCCTCCAGTATCCAAAATAATGAGTTTGTCAAACATTTTGAATATTTCGGAAGAGGGCTGATGGATCACTACAAAGATGAGTTTACCTCTTAGGGTTAACTCTTTTAGTAGGTCCATTATGTTTTCTGAATCTCTTGAAGATAAACCAGAAGTTGGTTCATCTACAAACATAATTGATGGCTCACGAATAAGTTCTAAAGCAATATTTACTCGTTTTCGTTGTCCGCCGCTTATGGTTTTTTCTAAGGGGCTTCCAACCTTCAGATGTTTGATTTCAAATAAACCTAGACTGTGAAGTACCTTATATGTAAGTCTTATGATTTGTAGGTCTGATAAGTCTCCAAAACAAAGCTTTGCATTATAGAAAATGTTTTGGAAAACGGTTAACTCTTCAATTAGTAAATCATCTTGTGAAACATAGCCTATAACTCCTTCAATGACTTCTTGATTCTCTGCTTGGTGAATATCAAATCCATTTATTTTTACAGCACCAGTTGTAGGTTTGTAGTTGCCATTTAAAACGTTTAGTAAAGTGGACTTTCCGGCTCCACTAGCACCCATGATTCCTATCAAGTTCCCTGACTCTTCATTTAATGTCATGGGATGTAAACCTATGTTTCCATTTTTGAACTTATAGGTTATTTTATCTACTGTAAAGTTGGTTTTCTCCTTTGTTGAATCAGATAAAAACTGGTTGATGATATCACTATAATATACAGGAGAAACCTTTGAGCCTCTTAAGGAAGAGCCTTGATTTAATACATAAGATTTTAATGCTCGGATTAATTGGCCATTTAGCTGTAGTTCGGTGGTTCCAAAATACTTCATAAAGAGCATGTTTACACTCTTTATGTATAAAATTCGAACCTCTCCATTTAATCCACTCGCTTGAATATGATGAAAGTCGCCTGATTTTTTTTCAGTTTCAGTTATTCTTAAAATGTTTTCGTTTTGAGGAGACTCATTTTGCGCAGCACTTATAAATTGCTTGATATAGGTATATTCTTGCTGACTAATGTTAAAGGAGTCAGCTACGGTCTCAACAAACTCAATGGATTGCTCTGTTTCATTGTTGTTTTGAAATATAAACTCAAGAAGCTGAACGAGAACATATATTTTTTGCTTTTGAGTTAGTTCTTTGTTAATCTCCATGCAAATCTTTAAGACTTTCACAGAGTTTAAAGAAGTTCTTTTTCTTGCTTTTAGACCTTCTCGTTTTTTGTTTTGTTCATTATAGTATTTGTCATAGACTAGTAAGTACTCATTTACTAAGTCTTTGTTGAGCTGCTCATCTAAGAACTGACGAACAAAATCTTTACTGTTTGAATCATCTCGCCCTACATTGGCAACAATTGCAAATAGTTGCATAAGGGCTTTGAGTATACGTTCACTCATTTATTTGAAATTAAATGGCTTTTTGCGATTATGAAAGTAACAAAAAAAAGCAGGATTTCTCCTGCTTTCGTCAATCGTGTATTTTTAATAAAATTATGGCTTGAAACCGACTAATAGTACGGCACAACCTGAGCTCACTTTTTCTAAGTTGAGGTTGGCTTCTACGATTACATCTAATGTAGAGTTGACTTTAAAATCCCAATAAGGAGCCATTTGAAAATCACTATTCGAAAATAGTTCGTTCATCTCTTCATCATAAACTCTAAAAATAAGGTTACCGTTGTCCAAACCACTGCAAGCACCAAAACGATAAATACTTCCACCATACAAGGTAAGGTGAAACTCAGCGGTTTGTTCTTGGATTAATAAAGCTCTATATTCCTGCCCATCCGATAGGTATTCTTTCGTAAAGTTTTGTTCACATACCGTAGCTATGGTATCACATTGCGCTTGTGCTGAATTGAGTTGCAACAATGAAATAAAAAGGAATGCTGTTAGAATAAATAAAATACGTTTCATGCTCAATAGTTACTTAGTTGGTTATGCTATTTCTAATAGATTCTAGTTTAGCAGCAATATCTTTTAATTGTTGATCACTCATTTCAACTGTAGATTTACTGTTTATAGTCGTTGTTTTTGACTCTGCATCCGTTGTTGGTTCAATGTAAGTGTAAGTAAAAGTAACACCCGCGTAAATGTCTTTAAGCTCATTCAATTGATTGGCTAAATCAGCAATGACTTGATTTTCTGTGTATGGGCTTAAAATGTTTACTAGATTTTTAATGGTGATTTTTTGCTCTCCAATTCTGTTCTTTAAGGCTTCGTTATCTGTACTTGATGCTAAGCTAGTAGCAAAATGAAGAGTTTCAATCCAACCACCTGCTAAAACTAATACACTAATGTCATGCTGCTTATTCTCCTTTAGAAAGCGATCAGAAGATTTAAATCCATCAGCTACCAAAGCTAAAAGAGAATCTTGATTTCCTAAGTTTTCTTCAAATCGTTTTACCATACCTTCGTTAAAAACGCCCGAAATCCCTAAATCGGAGGCAAGTTTTTTACTTACTGCCATGTAGGTGATTGCATCTTGCGTTTGATCAAAAATGGTGGCATAACCTAAATCAGCGCCATAAACTCCTAATGCTAAAGCTTTGTTATACGATGTAGAATAAGCACTTGCTTTATCCGAAGGATTTAAAAGTGTAGATTGATAATCTGTACCTACTTCCTTTAATAAAAAGGCGGTTTGAATGGGAGATGGTATACTAAATACCTTGCCTTCAATTTCAATTAGATTTGAATTTTTCTTCTCAACCTTTTCCGTTTTGGCACTTTTTTCTTGATTCGTTTTTTCAACTTTCTTACCTGCATCAGCACAAGATGTTAACCATACCAATCCGACGGTTAAAGAAGCTAATGTGAAGAGTTGTGTTGATTTACTTAAGTTGCAGATTTTTAGCATGTTGTACTTGTATGAGTATGCAAAGTAATTTGTTCGGTGCGTAAAGATAGTTAAAAGTCAAAAATCCTTGTTTTTTTAAGCTGTATTCTTAAAATAAATAAACTAATCAAGGCAAAAAATCCCTCTATGCAAGCCGTACTATAATTCTTAAAAATCAAATCACCGATGAAAAACAAGCATGAATAAACCATTACAATGGAGCTTATCCAACAGATAAACAAAGGCAATAGACTATTTTTTTCACTCGAACTGTCCTGAATTGGTTTCCACCAACCATCTGGTTTAACTTTATGATAAAAGTTTTCTAAATGTGTGTGATTTGTTGGCTTGCTTATAAAGGTTACAATTAGCCAACATAGGGTGCTAAAGCCAACTGTAAATAAAAAATTATAGGGATAAGCAAATTCCCAAACATAGTTTGCTAAGCTATAACCTGCAAAGGGTGCTAGGCTTGCTGTAATTTCAGACCATGCATTGATGCGCCACCAATACCAACGAAGAATTAAGACCAAACCCAATCCTGCACCACATTCAATTAAGAATGTCGCTGCGCCATCTATGCTTGTCATTTGTGTGCTTGCAAATAGCCCAACTAATACAATCAGCCAAGTAAACAAACGAGCCTTTTGTACATAATCTCTTTGCACTTCTTCTTCATTTTCATTTGGTTTTGATTTGCGAATAAATCGCTTGTATAAATCATTAGTTAAGTAACTAGCTCCCCAGTTCAATTGTGTTGAAATGGTACTCATATAAGCCGATAAAAAGGCTACCAATAGTAAACCTTTTAATCCACTAGGGAGGTAATCTTTCATGGCCAAAACAAAGCCTTTTCCAGATTCTTCTATCGCTAAATCAGGATATAGTACCAAGGCACACAGTCCAACAATTATCCAGGGCCATGGACGCAAACAATAATGGGCAATTTGAAAAAATAGGGTGGCAAAAACGGCATGTTTTTCATTTTTCGCACTCATCATTCGTTGAGCAACATAGCCACCGCCACCTGGTTCAGCTCCTGGATACCAACTAGCCCACCATTGCACCAAACCAAAGGTTAAAAAGGCGCCAATAGTTAAACTATATGTGCCTACTGTATTACTTACACTTCCAGTTTCTATGTTTGGAAAAAAGTTAAACCGCCAAGCCGGAAGCTGCTCTTTCAGTCCGTCTATTCCGCCCACTTTTGCTGTATTTAATACAACAATGGCTAAAACAATGCATCCAATCATGGCAATAAAAAACTGAACAAAATCGGTGATGGCCACGCCTAATAATCCCGATAAGGAGGAGTATAATACGACAACTCCCATGGCGGCTGCCAAAAAGTAAATGGTCTGGTTTTCAGGAATGTCAAAAAATACTTCCAAGATGCTGCCCAAAGCTGTATTTACCCATCCTATAATGATTGCATTCAAAAAAATGCCCATGTAAACCGATTTAAAAGCCCGTAAAAATGCAGCAGCTTTTCCGCTATATCGTATTTCAATAAATTCTAACTCAGTTAAAATTTCTGCTCGCCGCCATAAACGGGCAAAAAAGAAAGTGGTTAACATACCACCGATTAACATATTCCACCATAGCCAGTTACCTGAAATACCATGTTGAGCAATTTTTTCGGTTACCCATAAAGGTGTATCTGCAGCAAATGTGGTTGCCACCATAGAAATTCCAGCAATGTACCAAGGTAAGTTTCTTCCTCCTAAAAAGAAGTTCTCTAAGTTTTTGCCAGCTTGATTTTTGAAGTAAAAACCAATTCCTGCCGCCAAAAGTAGATAGCCAATTATAATGCTCCAGTCTAAGGTGCTTAATCCCATATAAATGCTTTTTTCAAAGAAAAGCAAGACCTAAGGTTTTTTCTATGGCTGTTCACAGACTTTATCAACAGGCTCAAGTTGCTAAGAACAAATCAAGCTCCTGAGAAAAAAAGTAGCTTTGCTGCATGACAGATAAGAAGTTTTCCTACCGAAGAATTGGAGGTGATAAACCCAAGCGAACGTTTGATAAGAAAAAGCCAAAGCCTCAAGGCTTAAACTCATTTTGGCAAGTTTCTGAAGAATTTGAAATGGTGGCCACTTGCATGCAAAATCTAGAAGAAGAGTTAGCTAAAGAAATTAAAAACTTAGGTGGGAAGAACATAAAAATCTTAAAACGTGCAGTTAGCTTTTACGGCGATTTAAAATTACTTTATGCAGCCAATGTTTGGTTACGAACGGCTTTAAAAGTATTACGTCCTATTGCTCATTTTAGAAGTAGAGAAGAAGCGACTTTTTACAAACAAGCCAAAAACATCAATTGGGAAGCGATTTTTAAATATGAAAAAAGTTTCGCCATTGATGCCTCGGTGCATTCTTCTTTTTTTAAACACAGTCAATATGCGGCCCTAAAACTGAAAGATGCCATAGTTGATCGTTTTCAGGAAAAGGAATCAAAACGACCTAATGTTGACCGCCGAGATGCTGACATTCGTATTCATTTACATATAAATGAAGATAAGGTAAACTTGGCATTAGATAGTTCTGGTGATCCTTTGTTTAAAAGAGGTTACCGACAAGCCAAACACAGTGCACCGATAAATGAAACTTTGGCGGCGGGTATGCTGCTAAAAAGCAATTGGGATATGGAGTCTAATCTTTTGGACCCCATGTGTGGTTCAGGAACTATTGTTATTGAAGCAGCTTTATTAGCGGCCAATATTCCACCCAATCTGCATCGAACTCACTTTGGCTTTGAAAATTGGCAAGACTACAACCAAGCTTTATTGTCAGAGGTTTTAAGAGAAGCTCAATCAGAGTTTCGACCCATTAAGGGCGAAATTATTGCAAGAGATACAAGTTCAGATGCAATTCGTGCAGCTCGTGTAAACATTAATGCTGCTCAATTAAGAAAAAGCATCAAATTAGAACAGTTAGACTTTTTAAAAGCCATTCGTCCTTTTGATGAAGGAACTATTGTTTGCAACCCACCCTATGGTGAACGATTAAAAACAGAGGGGGACTTGCCAGGTTTTTATGAAAAAATAGGTTCTACTTTAAAGCATGAATTTCCGAATTGGAATGCTTGGTTTATCAGTTCTGATATTGATGCCCTGAAACGAATCGGCTTGAAGCCTGAAAAAAAGTATCCCTTAATGAATGGAAAATTAGAGTGTCAATTAAGAGGGTATTCCCTCTTTGAAGGAACTTTAAAAGAACTCAAGAGCAGTCAATAGATTTTAAGACAATCCGCTTACTTTTAAAGCATGAAGAAAATAGCTGTATTTACCTCGGGAGGAGATGCTCCGGGAATGAATGCTTGTATTCGTGCTGTTGTGCGAACTGCAACTTACCATAAATTAGAAATTGTTGGAATTGTGCGCGGCTATGCTGGCATGATTCAAGGGAATTTTATTGATTTGAAGTCTTCTTCAGTCAGTAACATTATTCAACGAGGCGGAACTATACTAAAAAGTGCCAGAAGTAAAGAATTTAGAACAGCTGAAGGAAGAGCTAAAGCTGCAGATAATCTAAAAAGTAAAGGTGTAGAAGGCATTGTAGCCATTGGAGGAGATGGGACTTTTACAGGGGCCAAAATTTTTGCAGAAGAACATGGTTTTGCCATCATGGGTGCGCCAGGCACTATTGATAATGATTTGTATGGCACCGATTATACCATTGGTTATGATACAGCAATTAATACCGTGGTTCAAGCGGTTGATAAAATTCGAGATACAGCTGATGCACACGATCGTTTGTTTTTTGTAGAAGTAATGGGCCGCGATGCGGGTTTTATTGCATTGCGAAGTGGAATTGGGGTTGGGGCTGAAGCCATTCTAATTCCTGAAACCGAAACCTACATGGACCAACTGATTGAGAAGTTAAAGAAAGGTTGGGAACGACAGAAAAGCAGCAGCATAATTATAGTGGCTGAGGGAGATGATGCCGGTGGGGCCTATGAAGTGGCTCAGAAAGTAAAAGCCAAATTTGACCATTACGAAACCAAAGTAACTGTTTTGGGTCATGTGCAAAGAGGGGGAAGCCCCACGGCAGCCGACCGAGTATTGGCCAGTCAAATGGGTAGCGAAGCTGTAAATGCTTTGGTGGCTGGAAGAAGAAACGAAATGGTTGGAATCATAAATCGGAAACTTGTTTTTACCCCATTTGAAAAAGCCATAAAACACCATCAAAAAATCAACCAAGAGCTTTTAAAATTGGCAGAAGTCCTTTCTTTATAAGTCGAACTGATTAGTCTGCATCCGTATTTTTGTGTCTTCCATGAGTGAACGAAAAACCCTTTTTGTTGATTTAATTTTACCCTTAGCCATTCCCAATACTTACACTTACCGTGTGCCTAGAGATTGGGAGGATTTGGTAATGGTAGGACAGCGTGTGATTGTTCAATTTGGAAAAGGTCAAAAACAATATTCAGCTATTGTTCAAAATATTCACAATAAGCCACCACAGCATTATGAGGCTAAATACTTGGATTCTATTTTAGATGAACAGCCTATATTGCACCAAAAGCAATTGGATTTTTGGCAATGGATTAGCACTTATTATATGGCTCATCTGGGCGAAGTAATGAATGCCGCCTTACCCGGAGGATTGCGTTTGGCAAGTGAAACGCGGGTCTTGTTACATCCAGCTTATTCTGCAGTTGTAAATGAGTTAAGCGATGATGAATATTTGGTAATCGAGGCTTTGGAGGTTCGAGAAGTTCTTGACCTGAAAGAAATTTCTGAAATTTTAGGAATAAAACACGTACAGCCGAAAATAAAGACCTTGATTGAAAAGAAGGCTGTGATTACCGAAGAGGAGATTAAGCAACGGTATAAGCCCAAGATGGTTGATTATATCCGCTTAACTGAGAAAGCTTCAGAAGAAACAGAAATGAAGCGCATTTTTGATGAGTTAGAAAGAGCTCCACGTCAGTTAGAAATGCTAATGACTTTTTTGCAACTCAGTCAACACTATTCGCAAAAGCCACAAGAAGTTAAAAAGCTGCAACTACAGAAGGCGGTGAATGCTTCTGCTTCATTGGTCAATGAGTTGGTGAAGAAAGAAGTGTTTGAAGTTTATGCTGTGGAAGCTGGAAGATTGAGTGGAGAAGAAGCGTCAAAAACACAAAAAGAACTATCGGAAGCTCAGAGAAAAGCGCTTGATGAGATTAAAAATCACTGGCAAGAAAAGGAAGTGGTTTTATTGCATGGGGTAACTTCCAGTGGGAAAACGGAATTGTATATCAAGCTCATTCAAGAAGCCATTGATCGCGGAGAACAGGTTCTTTATCTCTTGCCGGAGATTGCCTTAACCACCCAAATTGTACTTCGCTTACAAGCCATATTTGGAGAAAAGGTAGGTGTCTTTCATTCTCGGTTTAACGAAAATGAAAGAGTTGAGGTTTGGAACAATGTACTGAAGTTCCAAGACGGACATTTTAATGATTTTCAAATCATTTTGGGAGCACGTTCTGCGCTCTTTTTGCCCTTTCAAAAATTGGGTTTGGTGATTGTTGACGAAGAACATGAAAATACTTTTAAGCAATACGACCCGGCGCCGCGATACCAAGCTAGAGATGCTGCCATTGTTTTGGCGATGATGCAGAAAGCGAAAGTGCTTTTGGGCTCAGCAACGCCTTCAGTAGAAAGCTACCGAAATGCAGAGCAAGGTAAATATGGCTTGGTAGAGCTCATGAAGCGACATGGAAACATAAAATTGCCTGAAATATTGGTGGCCGATGTAAAAGATGCCACCAAAAAGAAGAAAATGAAGTCGCACTTTTCGCCCATGCTCATTGAAATGATGGAAGAGTGTTTGGAAGCTGAAAAGCAAATTATCCTTTTTCAAAACCGAAGAGGATATGCACCCATTTTAATTTGTGAAACGTGCGGAAACTCCCCACAATGTGTGAATTGTGATGTGAGTTTAACTTATCATAAATTCAAAAAGGAACTGAATTGCCATTATTGCGGACATCACCGAAAGTTGCCTTCTGCTTGTCCTTCTTGCGGAGATACCAATCTGCGCTTAAAGGGTTTTGGGACAGAGAAAATAGAGGAAGAGCTAGCCATTTATTTACCAGAGGCAAAGATTGCTCGTATGGATTTGGACACCACCAGAGCTAAAAAAGCCTACCATCAAATCATTACTGCTTTTCAAGAAAAAGAAATTGATATTTTGGTGGGTACACAAATGGTAACCAAAGGCTTAGATTTTGAAGATGTGGGCTTGGTTGGCGTTTTAAATGCCGACAATATGCTTCATTTCCCAGACTTTAGAGCTTTTGAACGCTCTTATCAATTAATGTCACAAGTTAGCGGAAGATCAGGAAGAAAAGGACAAAGAGGGAAAGTGTTGATTCAGACCTACAATCCCGACCATCAAATTATTCGTCAAGTGATTGACCATGATTTTGCTGGCATGTACCGCAATGAATTAATTGACCGTAGGAATTTTCATTATCCCCCTTTTTATCGCTTAATTCATTTGAATTTAAGGCATAAAGACAAGCAACAATTGTATCAATCAGCGCAGCTTTTGGCAACTAAAATGCGCGCAACATTTGGTAAACGCGTGTTAGGGCCAGAAGAGCCTGGCATAGCACGCATTCGAAATTACTACCACCAAAACATCATACTAAAGTTGGAAAAGGCAGCTTCCATTCCCAAAAGCAAAGAATTGCTAAAAAGTATCATTCAAGATTTTCAAACGGTAAAAGAAAACCGAGCAGTAAGGATTGGAATTGATGTGGATCCGGTTTAAGAATTTACCAACCTCCTATGATAATTAATCTGTCCCAAGTGGTAATTTAAATGTCCGGAAAGGTGAATGAGCATAGTAACATAAGTATAGGGAACTCCAAATACTTGAATGGGGTATTCTTTTTCCAACAATTCTGCGGACATATTCTCTAAACTATGATTAACCACTTTTTGAGTTTCCTCAATTTGGTTTAGTATTTCTGTCAAAGGAATAGGTTTGCTACTAAATTCCAAATCCCGTTTTCTTTGGTAATCTGTTTCTCCAATTACATGGCCCACAAAGTGATTTAAATTTCCTACTAAGTGTAGTGCCAAATTTCCTGGGGTGTTTAATATCTCCCCTTTTAGTCGCCAAAGGTCCTCTTCATTTTGGTAGGCTTTTAATTCTGTAATTAGTCGTTCTAAGTCACGATTAAAAAGGTAGGAAAGTGATTTGAGGGTATTCATGTTTCAAATAATTGGGTTTGATTAGAAATAAATTTACAGCCTTCTAAACGAAGCAATTTTTTCTTTGTTGTTAGTCCACCGGCGTAGCCAACCATTTCTCCTTGGCTGCCAATAATGCGGTGACAAGGAACTACTATGGAAAGCGCATTTGCTCCATTGGCAGCCGCTACGGCTATAATTGCCTTTGGGTTTCCTAAAGCTTGTGCAAGCTGTAAATAACTGTTGGTTTGGCCATAAGGGATTTCACACAAGGCTTTCCAAACACTTTGTTGAAAATTGCTGCCAACAAATTTTAGCGGAAGTGTAAAGTTTTTTAACTCACCATTGGCATACGATTCAATTTGCTCAATGGCGAATTCAATTAATGCTGTTTTTCCTTCTACATATTCAGCTTTTAATCCTTGTTGTATACGCTTATCAACAGCAGATCGCATTTTCCGATACTTCCAATCGCAAAGTACAAGTTGGTTTTCAAAATCACCGACTAGGAGTTCACCAAAAGGGCTATTGTGAATATGGACGGTTATGTTTTTCATCACTTATAGCAAAGGCTTAAAGTTAGAAAAAGTAAAGGCTTGTTAACTGATAAACGACAAGAAGGTTTCAAGTGCCAAACGTTTCTTTTCATCCAAATGATATTGAATATGCTGTTTCAAGTAAACTTTTTGCTCGGCTAAACTTGGTGTTGAAAGTTGGGCTTTTTGAATGGCTTCTGTTTTGTGTTTTAATCCAAAGTCAAGTACTTGATTAAATTCTTTTATAAAATCAGTTGGAAGCTCACGGTTGCTAACCCAAGCTGCAAAAACAAATGGCAGATTTTGCCATGCTTGCCAAGCTTCTGCTAAATCATACTGAAAACGAAATCGATTGTCTAATCCAAAGGTGCGGTCGCCAATTACAACTCCTGCTGTTTTGCCTTTAATTTGATCAATATAACCTTCTTTCGCAGGAAGAAATGCTACTTCTTTTTTCCAATAGTGTTTTAATAAAAGTTGACAGAGCCTAACCGAAGTTCGCGAGTGAAAATCTAAATAAACTTTTTCAATTTCTTCCAATGGAGTTTCACTGAGTAATAATACGGAATGTACTTTCCCTTCTGCTCCAATACAGTAATCGCTTATGATTTGTGCATTATTTACTTCGGGAATTACCGCCACAGGAACTAAGCCCAAATCTACTTCGCCAGCAATTAATTTACGTGCACATTCAGAGGGAATGTCGCGACTGAGTTCAACTTTTTCTAAAAACATTGGGTGCTGCTCCATACCGTAAGCAAAGGGTAGGGTGTTGAGGTAAGATACGGCTGATATTCTGATTTTGTTCAAGAGAGAAATTTGATGGCAAAGGTAATTAGAGTGCTTAGAACTTAGTTGAATAGTTTAAAGCTTTTCTTCTTTTTTTAGAATGGCCATGGTAGCAGCTACAGTACTTATCAATGCAATAAAGCCCGATAAGCTAACCCCAATAACTGGTATTAAAAGTGCCAATGCAAATGGTAAGCCATTGCCAATGGCCAAACCTTTGTTTTGTTTGACGAAATGAATGCTTTCCTTCACTGTTAATTTTCTGCGCTCTGCGGTATAATCCATAAAGGAAAAGCCATAATAGTATGAAGAAATGAAAAAGAGTAGGGGGGTGCTGATTAAACCAACTACAGGTATAAAACTGACAAAGAATAAGATGATGATTGCCATTAATTCAATGAGAAAGTTTCGGATGGCTAAAACAATTCCGCGCCACATGTCTTTCAACAATTGAATCCAAGAAAAGGGAACATCTGTTCCTAGTAGTATTTTTTCAGTTTTTTCAGAAACATAGGCCAACAATGGAGAAAGTAGAATTAAGATAACATAGCCGCCAATAAAAGCAAAAAACAAGAAAAAGAAAATGCGTAAAATGAGCCAAATGAAAAAGTTTAAAGCTCCAGCTAGAAATTCAGCTCCCCAAAAGTCCCAGCTTTCTGGCTCCCAAGCTTTTTGAATGGCAACAATGGCTGAATCGGTAAGACTCCCAACCAAGTTTAAGCCTAAAACCAAAAGCAAAATGTTGAGCAGAATCGGCAGTACAAAAAGTTTCAGCATGCCATGTTTTCGAATAAACTCAACGGCTTTGTTGTAACTGCCTAAGGCAATTTGAATGTCTGATAGTAGGCTCAATTTTTGTATTTTTAACCAAATATCATCAAAAATTGTAGAATGAAAACCGTCATTACAATTAGCATCCTATTGGTATGCCTCAACCTAAATTTATTTGCCCAAAAAAGCCAAAACGATTTTGTTTTTACCATTAAAACTGATAATCCTGGTTTTACGGGTGACTCTGCATACCTATTGAGGTTAAATTCTCAAGGTGTAAACTATAATGTAGATATAGACTGGGATGATGATGGGGTGTTTGATACTTTAGGAGTCTCTTCTTCAATTAGTCATCAATATGATTCTAATGGAACATATACTATTCGTTTAAGAGGTGTTTTTCCGGCCATAGAGCTTGGGTATTTCAATAACACAGACGCTTCTAAATTGATTTCTGTCGATCAGTGGGGAAATCAAGTATGGTCAAGTGGTAAAAGGATGTTTTATTACTGTGATAGTCTCACCACAATTCCAACTGATACCCCAAACTTTAGTCAAGTAACTGATATAACTCAAATGTTCTCTAACTGTAAAAGTTTTAACCAGGCACTCGATCATTGGAATGTATCTAACGTCCGAATCATGTTAGCAACTTTCGCTTTTTGCACTAAATTCAATCATCCATTGAGTAATTGGAATGTTTCAAATGTTAGAATCATGAGTGGACTCTTCAATTATTGTACTGCTTTCAATCAACCCTTAAATAACTGGAATGTATCTAATGTGACAGATATGGCATCAATCTTTGAAAATGCGCAAAGCTTTAATCAACCAATAGACAGTTGGAATGTTAGTTCTGTTACAAATATGCGTTACATGTTTAATGGGGCATCCTCATTTAACCAACCTATCAATTCGTGGAATGTCTCTGCTGTAACAACCATGTACAATATGTTTAGCAATGCACGAAGTTTTAATCAGCCTTTAAATAATTGGATTGTATCTTCAGTCACTGATATGACTGATATGTTTTCAGGAGCTCTTAATTTTAATCAGCCACTTTCTAATTGGGTTGTTTCAAATGTTACCAATATGCGAAGTATGTTTCGATATTGTTTTCAATTTAATCAATCGCTTCATCATTGGAATTTTAGTTCGGTTACAGCAATGACAAACTTTTTAGATAGTACTTCAATGTCTGTTACCAACTATGATAGTCTTTTAGCTCACTTACACCAAAATCATTTTAATAAAAATTTGAGTTTGGGTGCAGGAGGGCTTGTATATTGCAGTTCTGATAGTCTTAGAAATTTGCTCATTAATAATGGTTGGAGTTTTACAGGAGATAATTACAACTGCCAAACCGTTGGTTTAGAAGAAAATCAAATTATTAGAACCTTTTCTATCTTCCCGAATCCAAGCTCAAGTCATGTCATTCTATCTATGGAGAAAGCACAAGGGCAGAGATTACGAATTTTCAATATTCAAGGGCAATTAATAAGAGAATTACTACTATCCTCTGAGCAAACTAATGTAGATATTAGTGAATTGGATAATGGAATTTACTTTTTGCAAGGTAAAGGTGTGAGTAAGAAGTTGGTGGTACAACACTAGTCTTTTAAATGGTCAATTAATTGTGAAATAGACTTAGCTTCTCTTTTTAAATTGCAACACCAAAACTCCCGCTTTCCATATTTCCATTTTTGTCGCTTTTGAGGTTTAGCTGCCAATTGTTTGATCAATGTTGGCTTATCAATCCATGCGGCTAAAAAGGCATCTTTTTCATAACGGTAAGCCGCAAATTCACGGTAAATTTTTTCTGCTACTTGGGCCTCTCGACTTCCTGCCCGGCCGTCAGGCGGGCGCTCGAGGACCAAGTAGTCCGAGATATTGGTTCTACTTTTCAGCCATTCGTCTTTACGTAAGCGTAATTGCTTAAAGAATAATTGAACATGCACATCGCCTTTTAATGCTTCAATGGATTGGTTTTGTCTACGAATCAATTTGATGTCTCGCTTTTCTGCAAGTGTTTCAAAGGTTTCGTCGGCATCAGGAATTAAAGAGGTTTTGAGCTCTAAGTGCAATTCTTCTCCATTTTTATAAAATAGAAAATCGACGTCCATACCACTAGCCTCATCAGCGTGATTACATGAAAAGTTAGAGATGCCATTTTGTTTCAACCACTTGCGAAAGGCAATTTCTCCTACATAGCCACGCAGTTTACTATCGAGAGCCACATTGGGGTGGCGGCTTCTCAAATTGTCAATAAATGTATGTTGTAAAGCCTGCTGAAGTCCTTGCATGACTTCTGCTTTTTGCAAGGGTATGTTAACCCAATTAAGCATCCTTCAACTTTAGTTGAAAATAGTGCAGTTGGTTTTTTTCTAAGCCATTTACTTTTTTACCTGAACGTTTTTGAAACCCTGCAATGACTTTTTGATTCCGTGGGTAGGTGATTTTTCTGCAAATTTTATTCTCATTATTGGTAATCAAGGTGCAGATTCGCTTTCCACCATCGGCTTGGTTTTGCAGCATAGTAGCATGTAAACTACTGCCGGAACCAGCAAAAAAGTCTAAAACTTTAGCGTCCTGTTTCGGGATTAAATTCAAAAAGAAACGAATTAAATCTGTGGGTTTCGGATAGCTAAAATGTTCATCTGGCAAAATGTCTTTTAACTCATTGCTTCCTTTGGCATTGCTAAATTCTAACAAAGCGCGATGAGGTAGTTCTCGCACCCTTTTTTGATCTTTGTTATCTACATACTGGTATTGTTTGATGTAGACTTTCCAACCCTCTTTTCGCTCTTTAAATTCAATAAAATCATTTGCCAAGCCCCATTCAAATTTTTCTTTGTTCCACCGCCAAGTATTGGGTTTGCCAATTTTACCTCCTGATTTCATTTTGCTTCCGTCAGGCGCTGTAATCACATAATCCATGCTTTTGCTGTAGCTACCCCTATAGTCTAAATCACGGAGATAGTATTTTCCTCTTTTCTTGTAGTGCTTGTCTTTGTAACGGTATTTTTTATCCTGTTCAACATCCACTTTGGCTTTAACAAAGGTTACTTTCTCGATGTTTTTCGCATAACATAAGACATAATCATACTCAATAGCTACTTGTTTGCTATCGTGACCACTGCCGGCTTTGCATTTTCGAATAAAGTTGGCAATAAAGTTCTGCTGACCAAAAAGGCCATCGCAAAGTAATTTTAGTCGTGCTTGTTCATAATCATCAATCGAAAGAAAAATCACGCCATCCTCGGTCAGTAATTCTTTGGCCAATTGAAGGCGTTTAAACAGAAATGAAATCCACTTAGAATGTCGAAGCTCATCTTCTTCATCTACATAATGGTCATTGTATTTAAAATCTTTGTTTCCTGTGTTATAGGGTGGGTCAATATAAATGAGGTCAAAACGTTCCTTTTGGTTTACCAAATGTTGTAAACCGATTAAATTATCGCCTTCAAACAAACGGTGTTGAGGTCCATCTTTACCAACTTTTAGGCTTTTTAATTCCCTTGCTGCAATTTGCTTTTTGGCTAATTCCTTTTCAATTTCTTCCGCTTTGTCTTCCCAAAACAAGCCACACTTTTGTTGAAATGAAGAAACGGAATTTTTAAAGTTCAAGCCATCAAATTTAAGTCACTAAAATAGGGAATTCAGGAATGGAAACGAATCAATTGGCTTTTCTTCTTTCAAGTTCTGTCGTCACCAAATCAAGTTCGCGGTTGGTTTGTCCGGCAATGGAAGTGTTTTCTTCTGCCCTTCGAATCAGGTATGGCATTACTTCTTTCACCGGGCCATAAGGAACGTACTTAGCAACATTGTAGTGGTTTTTAGCCAAGTTAAAACTGATGTGATCGCTCATGCCTAACAATTGCGAAAAATAGATTTGTGGATCATCTGCCGCTATGTCTTTTTTCTTCATTAACTCCGTGAGCAACATCGAACTATACTCATTGTGCGAACCACAGCAAAACGCAATGCGGTCCATGTGGTCTACACAATATTCAACCGCGCGATTAAAGTCCAAATCAGTCGCTTCTTTGTTAGGCTGTATGGGGTCTTCATAACCTTTACGAGCAGCTCTGGCTCTTTCTTTTTCCATATAAGCACCACGAACTAATTTTAAGCCAATGTAAAAGCCTTCTTGTTTCGATTGTTCGTATAAGTTTTGAATGTATTCGAAACGATCGTGACGATACAATTGAGCGGTATTGTATACCAAAGCACGCTCCTGATTGTATCGGTGCATCATAATTAAAGCAATCTCATCAATGGCTCCTTGAATCCAACTTTCTTCGGCATCAATCATAAGTGGAATGCCTGCATTGGCAGCATTTTGACAAATAATATCTACACGGTTTCTTCCTTTTAAGAAATCATTAGATTCCTCTTCGGTTAACTCTTCTTGTGCCGTTACTTTTTTCAATAAATCGAATTGAATTAAAGCCGTCATTTTAAATACACAAAAAGGAACATTACTGTCTTTGCTTGCCCGCTCAATAGAGGCTACCGCTTTTCCAAGGAATTGATCAAAATCGTTTTCATTTTGCTTGCCTTCTACCGAATAATCAAGAATGGTTTTTACATTAAATTGCCCTAATTCTTGAATTCGGCTTTCGCAATCTTCTATGCTTTCACCTCCACAAAAGTGTTCAAACACAGTCGCTTTTACCATGCCTTTCACTGGTAGTCTTAGGTTCAATGCCAATTGGAGTAATTTTCCTCCAATCTTGGTTAACCAAGACAAAGACATGAGTTTAAACATCCAATACGACTTCTTTAAATAGAGGTCTGTTTTATTGGCAAAAGCAATTTTGGTATTGTCAAAACTTAGCATTTCTATGATCGATTAAATACTTGCGCTTTCCGTTTCAAAGTGACGGTCAACTTTTTTTACCAATCCTTGCAGCACTTTTCCTGGACCTACTTCAATCATTTTGGAAGCACCATCCGCAATCATTTTATGCATGCTTTGTGTCCACCTTACCGGAGCCGTTAATTGAGCAATTAGGTTTACTTCAATTTCTTTGGGGTCTGTTACCGCATCGGCTACTACATTTTGGTAAACCGGGCAAATAGGAGCAACGATTTCCGTGTTTTTTATTGCCTCTTCTAATTCGGCTCTTGCGGGCTCCATTAGTGGAGAATGAAAAGCACCACCAACAGGCAAAACAAGCGCTCTTTTGGCACCAGCTTCTTTCAATACTTCACAAGCTTTTTCTACGGCTTCAACCGTACCAGAAATGACCAATTGACCAGGGCAATTGTAATTGGCTGGAACTACAACTCCTTCTAAGTTTTTGCAAATTTCTTCAACTCGTTCGTCTTCCATGCCTAAAACTGCAGCCATTGTAGAGGGTTGAGCTTCACAGGCTTTTTGCATGGCATTGGCTCGTTGGGCAACTAATTTTAGTCCATCTTCAAAGCTCATAGCGCCTGCTGCTACTAAGGCAGAAAATTCACCAAGAGAGTGACCCGCTACCATATCAGGCTTAAAATTTTCGCCTAAGGTTTTCGCCAAGATTACTGAATGTAAGAAAATGGCAGGTTGAGTAACCTTGGTTTCTTTCAGCTCTTCAGCAGAACCTTCAAACATAATATCGGTGATTGAAAATCCTAAAATTTCGTTGGCCTTTTCAAAAAGTGCTTTTGCCTCTTCTGATTGTTCATATAAATCTTTTCCCATTCCACTGAATTGGGCTCCTTGACCTGGAAATACGTATGCGTTCATCGTGTTCAATTTTGGTTAAAAAAAGAATGCCTGTCTCTAAAGCAGACAGGCAAACTAAACATTTGTTTTTCGTTTGTTCCTTTATCTTCTGTCGCCAAATAGACGCAGCAAAAATAGGAATAGGTTCACAAAATCTAAGTATAAGGTTAAGGCACCCATTACCGCTAGTTTGTTGGTTGATTCTGAGCCATATTCAACTCCTGCACCAATGCGTTTTAGCTTTTGTACATCATAAGCTGTAAGGCCAGTAAAGAGTAAAACACCAATGCAACTAATTACATAATCCATTATGGCGCTGCCCAAAAACATATTAATTAACATGGCAATTACCAAACCGATTAAAGCCATGGTTAAGATTGAGCCAAATTTGGTTAAATCTTGCTTGGTGGTGTAGCCAACTAAGGCCATGGTGCCAAAGGTTGCCGCCGTTATAAAAAAGGTTGAGCTAATGCTCGCTGCAGTGTAAGCTAAAAAGATAAAGCTTAAACTCATGCCCATAACTGCCGAATAAGCAATAAAAAGCAAGAGTAAACTAAAGGAAGAGAGACGGTTAAAGGAAAATGACATCACCAAAACAAAAATGATGGGTGAAAACATAACCACATAACCCAGCATACTCATGCCGCCTGTTTGGGTATTAACTAATAAGCTCATTAAAGATTCAGAACTGGCAAACCAATAGGCGATTACACCTGTAATGGCTAAAGCGCCAGCCATGTAGGTAAAAACATTACTCAAAAACGATTTTACTTGTTCTGCCGAGCGACTTGCTGTTCCTTCATATTCGTAGGAAGTGGGCTCTGAATTAAAATTTCTAAGATTATTCATGGTATTCTTTTTTCTTCAAGATTAAGCATAAATCATGCCTCTTGATTTGTCTGAATTTTTGTCAGCTAGACTAGTATAAGTCGGCTGAAATCAATTGAATAAATTCTTTTCTAGTGGAATCATTTTCAAACGCACCAGTAAAAGAGGAGGTGGTTGTCACCGAATTTTGCTTTTGAACCCCTCTCATTTGCATACACAAATGTTTGGCTTCAATAACTACTGCAACACCCAATGGATTTAAAGTTTCTTGAATACAGTCTCTTATTTGGTCGGTTAAGCGTTCTTGCACTTGCAAACGACGAGAGAATGCATCGGCAATTCGTGGAATTTTACTCAGTCCAACAATCCAACCGTTGGGAATGTAAGCAACATGAGCTTTCCCAAAAAAAGGCAACATGTGGTGTTCACACATGGAATAAATTTCAATGTCTTTAACCAATACCATTTGGCTGTGGTCTTCTTTAAACATGGCCGACTTTAAAATAGCCGATGGGTCTAAATCATAACCATGGGTTAAAAACTGCATGGCTTTAGCCACACGTTCTGGTGTTTTTTGTAAACCTTCGCGACTTACATCTTCGCCTAGTTCCGTAATAATTTTATGGTAATGTGAAGAAAGGGAGTCAATCTTTTCTTTGTTGTATTGATCTACTCGTTCGTAGCCTTCTAAATCATCATCGTGCTCGGTATGAGCATACTTATTCGCCATAGTATTCGACATAGTTATTTTCAGTTTCTTGCAACTTCACACAATGAAGAATTCCTCCAAGTTCAGTTACTGGTTTTTCAAGCTGCTCCCAAATGGCAATTGCAATGTTTTCTGTAGAAGTCATTTTCCCTTTCATAAAGTCAACATCGAGGTTTAAGTTTTTATGATCTACTTGAGATATCACTTTTTCTTTCATCAAATCGCCTAAAGCAGATAAATCAACAACAAAACCAGTAGAAGGTTCTGGTTTGCCTTTTACGGTTACCCATAATTCATAATTATGACCGTGCCAATTGGGATTTGAACATTTGCCAAATACCTCATGGTTTTTTTCTTCACTCCAATCTGATTTGGCCAATTTGTGCGCTGCACTAAAGCGCTCTCTTCTGGTAATGTGTACCATTCTTGAAATTTTTTGCAAATATAGTTTAACGCTTTAGAGTACAGTTAAGATGTAAGAAAGTTTAAGTGCGTGTTTGGATTGTTATTCCTGAATAAAATAAGGGATTCATTTTTTTTTTGATTAATTTTAAAAAATTGAAAACGACTTTGATGGGAAAAACAAGTTCATTTCATTTTAAAATAATTTTTGCAAAGAGACATTTGTCATGCCTATTTGCTCAAGCGGATAAGTTCTTTCTCTCTCTCTCTCTCTCTCTGCCAAACCTGAATACAAAAGATTCTTATTCAAAGGGAAATTTTCTTTCTGGTGACTTTTCTATTTAATTGAAAAAGGGAAAAGACAATTCAGTAAAACAAAATGGAAGTAAAGGAAAAATCTTCCGATGTTAAAATTAAAATTTTAAAATAATGAAAGCAATTAAATTTATTGTAATTATCTTCATTAGTGCTACTCTTTTTACAGCATGTGATAAGGAGGAAGACTCAATTCAAGCTAATGAAATCAACAAGTCTCAAAGTAATTCAAAAGATTCTAAAATTCAAAAATCAGGATTTTTGACGGAAGAAGAATTAATAGATTATATCGAAAACATGGATGATGAAACAGCAATAGAAGTTCAAGAAGAGTCTGAAAACCAATATTCAATTAACAATGATATAACTTTTGATGAAGGTAATATCAACAATCCACCAAACACAGATATGGTTTGGCTTTATCCAAGTCAAATTGCAGATGCTTTAGATGAAGCCATCGCACTTGCACTAGCAACCGGATGTGCAAGAATGGATGTAGGTTATGGCTATATTGCTGTAAATGGATGTTAATTTTAAGAATTTCCAAGGAGAGTTTAACTCTCCTTGATTTTTATTTCAATGCTATGCGATATTTAATTATTCCCCTATTTGTATTCTCTATTACTGCCTTTGGTCAAGCTAATTACAGTGAGAACTTGACAGTAACTAAGCTCATGTTTGAAACCTCTTTTAGTCAAAATTCAGAAGTGGTATTTATTATGGGAGCAAAAGAAAATAAGCGACTAGAAATTGTTTTAGTTTCTGAACCAGAAAAATTGAAAGTAATGTTGGAAGAGGTGTTCTTAGCTTCAAACTGCAGCCGTTGCGAGCTTCAAGATGAATTTAATTCTGAGAATCCTATACCAGAAATTTTTGAAGTTATTCAAGAAAATGAAGTCTATATAATTGAAAGAAAAGAATCCCACTACTTGGTGAAGCGATTTTCTGAAATTTAAAATCAGTTCGTTCTTTTCGTTATCTTAATAACTGTATGCTTCCTTCTATAATTCTTTTGGGACTACCTGTTTGTTCAAATTGGATTTTGTAAAAATAAGTGCCATTCATCACTGCTTTTCCTTCTTTAGACCTTCCATCCCAAGGGGCATGAGTCGATTGGAATACAAGCTCACCCCAACGATTAAAAATTTCCATACTCAAATTTTGAATCCCTTTTCCTCGTATTTCAAATACATCATTTATACCATCATTATTAGGTGTAAAAACATTGGGAATAACATAGCTTGCTTCGGTTATTTCAAGCTCAAAAAGGCTGTCGCTTTTACAACCCATGGTATCAATAGCGTTTAATTCCAATTCAAAGTAATTCACCGATTTGTAAAAGTGGAATCCTTGTGTCGAGCTAGATGTAGAGCCATCCTTAAAGTTCCAATGAATTTGTTGGTAGTTATTTTCATTGTGAACTGTATAGAAAATACTATCTAAAACTTGTGCTTTTTGCGGAGTTACAATTGCACTTAGTGGAAGAACATGATGAATATTTAGTGAAACGGTATCTCTCAAAGTGTCACATTCATGTCCATAGACAACGGAATAATTGCCTGCCTTTGAAAGTAAAACACTTGAGCTTGTTGCGCCGTTTGACCAAAGCACATAAGAGGCATTTGGGTCCACAGTTAGAAAGATTGATTCATTTGGACAAAGACTGGTATCTGAAGGAAAATTTGTGGCTTGTAATTGTGGAAAGTAATCGATGGTTATAGAATCACGTATGGGACCACACACAGATGAAATTTCAGCCCAATATAAACCTGCCGATGAAATTGTAATTGTAGCAGCGGTTTGGCCATTACTCCAATTCGCTATTTCGCCATTATTGGTGCTAAGTGTTAAAGTACTGTTTGGGCATAAAGTGGTGTCATTTCCCAATTGCAAACTAGGAATTGAATGGTAACTAATATTTATGGTATCCGAAATAGTGTCACAGCCATTCCAAGCTTTCAGCCAATAAGTTCCTGCTTGATTCACATTGATTTGAGAATTATTACTTCCGTTTGACCAAAAATAGCCTTCAAACGCATTGTTTTTATCCCCAATTCTTAGTGTAGCATTGGGGCAAAGTGTTGTGTCAGGTCCTAAGGTTAATTGAATAGCTTTACTAGCCAAGCAATTTGTAGCATTTAAGGTTAAGGTAAAAGCATTGATTTGAACGGCCTCATTAATGATTACAATGGATTTGTTTTGAGCACTCCAAGGACTAACATTAGTTATTCCACCTGGGTCTTGTTGGTTGTTGATATCGATCAAGGTGTCTTTACAGCTTGTCCGATGAAGTGACTTAGGAATCCTTCCCAAAAAGGTTTCGCCGGTAAAACTTAAAGAGCTGTTCCCTGTATAGCTAATTGTACTATCATCAAGTTCATCTAAATCATATAATAGAGTTAGTGGGTTTTGTACTTCATGGTTAATCAATTGAAGAATATTCCCATTTGAACTATCCATTTCAACTAAGGTTACATGGTTTGATATACTACCTATTACAAGGTCTCCAACATAGAGTAAATTACCGTTCTTTCTTAAGATTCCTTTTCGTGGTCTAAAGTTGGGAAGTATAGGGCTTTTCCATTTTAAACTGCCATTTTTATTTAACATTATGGCAAAAGAGTAGTTGTTCGCTCCGATATCATATTTGAAGAAGAGATACCCATTAGGCGTTTCAAAATGATCTTGAGCATAGCCTGTAGTCTGAAATTCCTTCGTCCATTCAACATTTCCAGCAGAATTAACTTTAACTACAGTTTTATAATCTGAAATTAAAGCGCCACCATCTTTCGTTGAACACATTTGCCCCCAAACAAAAGTGTTTCCATATTGCTTCATCCATATCAGTTGGCCTTGCTCATCTAATTTTGCGAGTACATTCTCACTATGTGGTCCTGCTTGTCCAATATTCGCCTTAAAGTAGACAAGAATTTCATTGGAAGTATTGATATCAAGTGAGTAGGCGATATCAGCAGTAGTGGTTTCAAATCGTTTCATAAAATTGAGAGAACCGGCTTCATCGATACTGGCAACTACTGTATTTCGATCTCCATTTTCCATTAAATTAATTAACAAAACCACATTTTGATTTGTGTCAATGGCTAAGTCGGTAAGAATTAAATCATAGGGCAATGCCTTAAGTTCTTTTACCCAAAGCGTATCTCCACATGGATTTAAGCGGCTTAGAATAATAGATTGTACATTGTTTTCGTAATTTCCTGCTAATACAATATCATCATTAGGGAATATTCCTTGTTCTACATTAGCCAGAAAAGGGGTAAAAGATTTGGAGTAGAAACTCTGTGAAAACAATGAGCCATAGCAAAGCAATAGGAGAATTATGAAATGGATTAGTCTCATTTGATTAGGACGGAATTTTTATCAGATTTGTTGCCTCTACTCATCTTATTTATACCTGTCAAAACAAGTTAAACTCCTTTCCCATTTTAATTAGTCCACTTACCTTTGACCATTACAAAAAATAGAACTATGTCAGATAACATTTCATCAATTAGTCCACAAGCCGTTTGGCGAAATTTTGCCAAGCTTAATCAAGTACCTCGACCTTCAAAAAAAGAAGAACGTGTCATTAAGTTTATTCAAAACTTTGGAGCGAGTTTAGGTTTGGAAACAAAGACCGATGAAGTTGGGAATGTGGTAATTAAAAAACCGGCAACAGCGGGAATGGAAGACCGAAAGAAGTTGGTTTTTCAATCGCATTTAGATATGGTTTGCCAGAAAAATAACGACACCGATTTTGATTTTGATAGCCAAGGCATTCAAATGTATGTGGATGGTGATTGGGTAAAAGCCAAAGGAACAACATTAGGTGCAGATAATGGTATTGGCGTAGCTAGTATGATGGCTTTATTGGAATCTACAGATATTCCACATCCTGCTTTTGAAGCCTTATTTACCATTGATGAAGAGACGGGTATGACTGGCGCATTTGGTCTACAGTCCGGCTGGTTAGAAGGCGATATTTTACTCAATTTGGATACCGAAGATGATGATGAGCTAACCATTGGTTGTGCAGGTGGTGTTAACGTAAATGGTGAAGTGAACTATGAAGAGGTAGAGGTAGGGGAACGATTTAAGGCGCTTTCGTTGAGCTTGAAAGGTTTATCAGGCGGACATTCGGGAATGGATATTCACAAAGGTTTAGGCAATGCGAATAAACTCATGAACCGATTGTTGCATGCTGCTCATCAAACCGCAGCGATTCAGTTAGCTCAATTGAAAGGCGGAAGTTTACGAAATGCCATTCCAAGAGAGTCAGATGCTTTGATTGTTTTTTCTACTGAAACTAAAGAAGCGGTAAAAGGAGCCTTGGAAGAATGCTACCACCAAATAAAAGCAGAGTATGAGATAACTGATCCTGAAATTTCTTTTTCATATTCTGAAGTTCCCACTCCGCAAAAAGCTTCTTCTGCTTTGTTTACCCAAGATTTAATTGAAGCTATCTATGCGGTTCCGGTTGGGATTTATCGTATGAGTCCAACGATGAAAGATACGGTGCAAACATCAAACAGTTTAGCCCAAATTACTATGCAAAATGGGAAAGTAGAAATATTAAGCTTGTGCAGAAGTGCTGTTGATTCTGAAAAATGGGATGAGGTTAATGCGATTAGGGCGGCTCTAAAGTTAGTGGGTGCTGAGGTGACCACTGATGGGGATTATCCAGGTTGGACGCCAAGTCCACAATCTGATATAGTTGAGTTGTTACGTCAACTGTATATAGATAAGTTTAAAGAAGAGCCAAGAGTAATGGCCGGTCATGGTGGCTTAGAATGTGGCATAATTGGAGCGAAATACCCTGAAATGGATATGGTTTCTTTTGGTCCGAATATTCGAGGAGCACATTCGCCAGATGAAAAAGCCCAAATTTCTTCTATTCAAAAATATTGGGACTTTCTTTTAGATGCCTTGAAATTGATTCCAAAATCCTAGCAAAAATGAAGGTATTGCTTGTTGCTGCAACAGCCTTTGAGCTTCAATCCATTCGAAAGGAGTTGGAAAAGAATGCACATGATTTTCCAACTGTCGACTTTTTGGTAAGTGGAGTGGGGTTAACGGCAACGGCTTATGCCTTGGGAAAAACCTTGGCGCAAAATCAATATGATTTGGCTTTAAATGTTGGAATTGCCGGACAAATTGGAACGGTGTATTCGCTGGGTCAAGTCGTAGAGGTAGAGTCGGAGTATTTTGCAGATTTAGGCGCAGAAAGTAAAGATGCTTTTTTAGATGTGTTTGATTTGGAATTTGAACAAGCAGATAAGTTTCCATTTCAGCAAAAAAGGATTTATGCTCAATATCCTACGGGATTTAGAAAGTTGCACAATTTGCCTACAATTGATGGCATCAGTGTGAATAAAGTACATGGAAAAGAAGAATCGATAAAAAAGCTAGAGCAAAAATTCAGTAGTGCGGTTGAAAGCATGGAAGGTGCTGCCTTTTTTTATGCTTGTGCACAATCCAAACAAGATTGCATGCAGTTTAGAGCAATATCAAATCAGGTGGAGGTTAGAAACAAAGCCAATTGGAAGATTGATTCAGCAATTCAAAATTTGACTGTAAGTACATTGCAGTTCTTAAAACAGCTAAGGAATGACCAGCATTAAAATTGGCTTATCGCCATGTCCGAATGATACATTTATTTTTGATGCCCTTTTGCATCAAAAAATTGACACTCAAGGCTTAACCTTTGAGTCTGTATTTGCCGATGTAGAAGAGTTGAATGAAAAGGCTTTCAAAGGAGAATTGGCAGTGAGTAAGTTAAGCTATCACGCTTTGGCATTATTACACGACGAATATCAAATTCTAAATAGTGGAAGTGCCTTAGGTAGTGGAGTAGGGCCTTTATTGATTGCAAAAAAGCATTTAAGTGAAGCAGAGGTTAATGGAGCTCGTATTGCCATTCCTGGGAAATTGACCACCGCAAATTTTCTTTTGAGCTTGGCTTATCCAAGTGCGACTGATAAAAAGGAAATGTTATTTTCTAATATAGAATCAGCAGTTTTGAATGAAGAGGTAGAAGCGGGATTAATCATTCACGAAAATCGCTTTACTTACCAAGAAAAAGGATTGGTGAAGTTGATAGATTTGGGAAATTATTGGGAAGAAGTTTCGGGAAGTTTAATTCCCTTAGGTGGTATTGCTGTAAAACGAGGCATGGATGAAAAGCTAAAAAAAACGATTGACCAGCTAATTCACCAAAGCATAGCCTTTGCTTTTGAAAACCCAGAATCCTCAAAAGAGTTTGTAAGAGACCATGCGCAAGAAATGAATGAAGCTGTCTGCCAGCAGCACATAGACTTATATGTTAATCAATATTCCTTAGATTTGGGAACAGAAGGAAGAGCAGCGGTTAAAACACTCTTTTCGCAAGCGCAAAAAAAGGGTTTAATTGAAAATGTGAATCAAGATATTTTTGTTTAAATGATAGTAGTAACAGGAGCAGCAGGTTTTATAGGAAGTTACATGGTTAGCTTTCTGAATAGAAAAGAAAGAGAAAACATAATCGTCGTAGATGATTTTAGTTTTCCTGAAAAGAATAAAAACCTAAACGGGAAAAAAATAGTTGGTCAAATTGAAAGAGATGAATTTATAGATTGGTTTGAGGAGAATGCAGAAAAAGTAACCTTTGTCTACCATCTTGGAGCGCGAACCAATACCGCTGAATTTGATGTCGATTTGCTGAATAAACTAAATGTGGAATACAGTAAATCCATTTGGAAAATTTGTGCCAAACATGAAATCGGTTTAATCTATGCTTCTTCGGCTGCCACATATGGCTTAGGCGAACACGGCTACAAAGACAGTCAAGAGATAATTGATAAATTGGAACCTTTAAATCCATACGGCCGTTCTAAAAATGAATTTGATCAATGGGCTTTTGCACAAGAAGAAACGCCACCATTTTGGGCAGGTTTGAAATTTTTTAATGTGTATGGTCCAAATGAATACCATAAAGGAAGAATGGCTTCGGTTATCTTTCACGCCTTCAATCAAATAAAGGATAGTGGTGCGATGAAACTCTTTCAATCACATAATCCAGAATACAAGGATGGTGAACAAATGCGAGACTTTGTTTATGTAAAAGATTTGGCAGCTGTTATGTTATGGTTGAGAGAAAATATGCCTGAAAATGGTTTGTACAACATGGGCTCAGGTCAAGCTCGAACTTTCTTAGATCTTGTGCATGCTACTTTTGAAGCGATGGACAAAGAGGCTTCTATAAGTTTTATACCAACACCAGAAGATATTCGAGATAAATACCAATATTTTACAGAAGCCGATATGAGCAAGCTTAGAAATGCAGGCTACACAGACGCATTTTCAACTTTGGAAGAAGGAGTGGAAGATTATGTGAAAAATTATTTAGCTTCTCATAAGTACTTTTAAAATTGAAGTCTTTCTTTACCATTAGCAATTGGGTGCTGCACTTACTATTTGCCTGTTTAATGGTAATGTCCGTGCTACTTTTCAAAGAAAGACTCTACGCTGATGCAGCCTATTATGCATTTTTTACGGTCAATAAAGGCTGGTTTCATATAGAGCATGGACGAACAGTTCTAGCACTGTCACAAGTATTGCCACTCATAGGCTATTACTTAGGCTTTCCTTTAAAAGTGTTATTGGTGTTGTGGTCTTTCGGTCATGAACTGTTTTTCTACCTCTTGTTTCTCATTATTTTATATCCATTAAAAGATCGAGCAGGAGCTTTTGCTTTACTTTTAGTTCACTTGGTTGGGCAGTTGTGGATGTACTACAGTCCCATGTATGAGATAGCTTATGGAGCAGCCATTGCAGTTTTGTTTTATTCCATTTTGCGCTCTGCCAAATACAGCGATGATAAGTGGTTAATGCTTTTGTTATTGGCGCAATGGTTTGCCATGATGTCCCATCCAGAGAATTTCTTGCTTATTGGATTAGCCCTTGCCTTTCATTATTTAGATTATGGCTGGCAGAAAAAGATTCATCTCATCACAGGCTCTTTTTTTCTGATTGGTTTAGTAGTAGAATTCTTTACCTTCTCCGAATACGAATGGAGTAACACCAAAGGAAAGTTTGATGTTGATGCTAGTTGGACTAATTTATTGGACTCAGATTACTTATGGCAACTATGGGAATTGTTCAGTACTTATTTTCCCGATTTGTTATTAATGACTGGAATAGTTGTTCTTCTTTTTATACGAAGAAAAGAAGGAAAAAAATTGTTGGTATTTCTTGGTAGTATATTGCTCATTCTTATTGCAGTGAATAATAAAGCTTCGGCCGTAAGTTTTATTCGCTACTTCGAATCCATGTATAATCCACTCGTGTTTTTAGTTGCTGTTCCCTTTGCTTATGCTGTCTTTGAATCAAAATCTATAAGAGTAAAACAACTTTCAAGTGTACTGATTACTTTGCTTTTGTTTGGACGAATGTATTGGATTTGGGATTATGGAAGACCCATGCAAGAACGCATGAAACAATGGGAAAGAATTGTTGATTATGCACAAACCTTAGGAGGAAGTAAGTACATTATTGATAATTCAAATTTTGAGAAAAATTATTCGCTACCTACTTGGGCAAATCCTATTGAAGCACTTTTAATTTCAGCTTGTGATGGTAAGTCTAATGCACTTAGTTTGATAACCTCTGCTGATTTTGAATTTGGAAAAAATCCACAACAATTGAATTCAACTAACTTTCTATTTAGAAGATTTGAAATTGAGGAATATGATTTCCTAAACGATCGTTTTTTTGAATTGAAGCAAGAAGATTATTCAAGTCTAAATCAAGCAAATTTTGAGTTGCCGATTGTGGAATATGCTGAAAAAGTGCGGTTAGAAGCTTTGCAATCAACAGAAGTTAGCTTGCAAAAAAATGACACCTTACTATTTCCTGTATTGATTAAAAATGGAGCAGATGTTCCACTGCCTTCTCATTTAGACCATCAATTATTTATTTCTTATCATTGGTTACAAGATGGAGAAATTGTTCAATGGGATGGAATTCGAACTCCTTTGGAGGTAGATGTTTGGCATGAATTTGTTCAAGAGATTAAAGTGGCTACTCCAAATAAGCCTGGAATATATGAAATTCAATTTGATGTAGTGATTGAAGGAAAGCAATGGCTTGGCTTAAATCAACTAAGAAGGGTAAAGATCAATTAGAGCTCTTCTTTCAATTCCAATAAAAAGCCTTTAATTTTTTTGAGTGACTTTAACATTTCCACTTGGTTCATGGTGTCATCTCTATTTTCTCGGAGCTTCTTTTTTGCTCCCTCAAGCGTAAAACCTCTTTCTTTTACCAAGTGATAGATTAAGTGGAAGTTGTCAACGTCCTTTTGAGTAAATAGACGATTCCCCTTTTTGTTTTTCTTGGGCTTGATTATAGCAAACTCTTTTTCCCAAAAACGAATCAATGAGGTGTTTACCTCAAACATTTGGCTTACTTCACCAATGCTGTAATAAAGTTTGTTTGGAGTAGCTTCCATAATTAATCAAAAGACTGCGTAGGCTGAGATGCAAACTCAATCATTTGCTCGTATTCTTCAGGACTTAAGTCGTTGAAATAGTAATTGATCGGATTTACTTTCTCACCATTTTTATGTACTTCATAATGAAGGTGCGGTGCAACAGATGTTCCTGTGTTACCAACATAACCAATTACCTGACCTCTACGAACTTCTTCCCCTCTGCGAACATCAAAGCGGCTCATATGCGCATATAGCGTCTTATATCCATATCCATGATCTATAATAACGTGATTTCCATAGCCCCTTCGACTACTTTCCACATGAATCACTTTGCCGTTTCCGGTAGCATAAATTTCAGTTCCTCTTTCCGCTGAGAAATCCATGCCAGTGTGCATTTTTCTTCGCTTGTAAATGGGGTGCATTCTCATGCCATAACCCGAAGCCATGCGCTTTAAATTTTTATTGGCAACCGGCTGAATAGCTGGAATAGAAGCTAGCATTTTCTCTTTTCTGGAAGCCATATTATAGACTTCGTCGTAGGATTTAGATTGAATGTAAAGTTGCTTTGTAATCTTGTCTAGTTTTTGAGCGCTTTCTATAATCAGTTCAGAGTTTTTATAACCCTCAATGTTTTTGTAGCGATTTACACCACCAAATCCTGCTTCTCGAATCTCTTTCGCAATGGGTTCAGCTTCAAATATCACGCGGTAAATCTCATCGTCTCTACGCTGAATGTCCTCCAATACACCAGTGACTTGGTCCATTCGACTATTGAGTAATTCGTATTGAGATTTTAATTGACTGTTTTCCTTTTTTAAAAGTTTCTCTTTAGGCGAATCAATTAATTTACTAGCAGCCATATAAAACACAAATCCCATAAAAAGGCTTGCAATCATAAAAGTAGAAGCTCTGAAAATTTTTTGTTTCCAGTCTAGCTCAATCTTTTCGTAGCTAAGGGTTTTTGTATTAAATCTATATTTAGTCTTAGGCAATTTTGCTGGCTTATTTAATTAAATTTGATGCCTTAAAAAAAGCAGGGCAAAGTTAAGCTTCCAAAGCTTTTCTTCAAAACACAAAGGTGTTAATGCACTGTTAAAGAAAGTTAGTAAAGTTCAAAAGTTTTCAACAGCTATGACCTCAAAAGAGACCCGCGAAGCCTTTTTTAATTTTTTTCAAAAGAAGCAACATGAATTAGTTGCCTCTGCTCCGATTGTGGTAAAAGATGATCCAACTTTAATGTTTACCAATGCAGGAATGAATCAGTTTAAAGATTTGTTTTTGGGCAATCAAGAAGCAAAATTTCCGCGAGTGGTAGATACTCAAAAGTGTTTGCGGGTTTCCGGGAAACATAATGATTTAGAGGAAGTTGGAGTAGATACTTACCATCATACCATGTTTGAGATGCTTGGAAACTGGTCATTTGGTGATTTCTTTAAAGCCGAAATGATTCCATGGGCATGGGAATTTTTAACTGATGAATTAGGACTAAGTAAAGACAGATTGTACGTGACTGTATTTGGCGGCGATAAAGGAGATGGATTAGGGGAGGATGAAGAAGCCTATGAAGCTTGGTCCAAAATACTATCTAAAGACCGAATTCTAAAAGCAGATAAAAAAGACAATTTCTGGGAAATGGGAGATATTGGACCTTGTGGACCATGTTCAGAAATTCACATGGATTTGCGTACCGATGAAGAAATACAAAAAGTAAAAGGTGCTGATTTGGTAAACCAAGATCATCCACAAGTGGTGGAAATTTGGAACTTGGTTTTTATGGAGTTTAACCGTAAAAAAGATGGTTCACTAGAATCATTGCCTGCCAAACATGTAGATACAGGAATGGGCTTCGAGCGTTTGTGTATGGCCATTCAAGGAAAAACTTCGAACTACGATACGGATGTGTTTGCGCCCTTATTAAGGAAATTAGAAAGTCTTTCAGGTCTAGAATATACGGCTACCGATTCAAAAAAAGACATTGCTTTTCGAGTTGTTGTTGATCATATAAGAGCCATTGCCTTTACCATTGCGGATGGCCAGTTGCCATCTAATACAGGGGCAGGTTATGTTATTCGACGTATTTTAAGAAGAGCGGTGCGTTATGGGTATAGCTTCTTAAATTTAAAAGAGCCATTTTTAAATCAATTGCTTCCCACTTTAAGTGAAAGCATGGGCGATACATTTGAAGAATTGATTTCTCAGAAAGCCTTAGTTCAAAAAGTGATTTTAGAAGAAGAGCAATCGTTTTTAAGAACCTTAGCCAAAGGCATTGAACGTTTTGAAACTTACCAAGCAAATTCTAATCAAATGGTAGATGGGCAATTTGCTTTTGAGTTATACGATACGTTTGGCTTTCCTATTGATTTAACTTCACTTTTAGCTGAAGAAAAAGGCTTAAAGGTTGATTTAAAGGGGTTTGAGTCCAGGCTTCAAGAACAGAAGGAGCGCTCGAGAGAAGCCACAAAAGTAGAAGCAGGCGACTGGATTGTGTTGCGTGAAGACGAAAAAGAAGAGTTTATTGGTTACGATTACCTGAGTAGTCAAGTTAAAATTTGTCGTTACCGAGAAGTAGAGCAAAAAGGAAAGAAGTTGTATCAATTGATTTTTAATTTGACTCCATTCTACCCTGAAGGTGGTGGACAAGTGGGTGATACCGGTTACATAGAGTCTAATGGAGAAAAGATTAGCATTATAGATACCAAAAAGGAAAATCAATTAATCGTTCACTTTTCAAAAGAATTACCAAAAGATATCGAGGCTACTTTTCAAGCGCATGTAAATCAAGGTGCACGTAAAAAAAGCATGGCTAACCATAGTGCTACGCATTTAATGCACCAAGCCTTAAGGAATATTTTAGGGGAACATGTGGAACAAAAGGGCTCTTTGGTTAATCCTGACTATTTGCGCTTTGACTTTTCTCATTTTCAGAAAGTAAATCAAGAAGAGATTCGTCAAATTGAAGAGTTTGTGAATGAACGTATTCGCGAAAACTTAAGCTTAGAGGAAGAACGAAATATTCCCATAGAAGAGGCAAAAGCAAAAGGAGCAATGGCTTTATTTGGAGAAAAATATGGCGATACGGTAAGGGTAATCCAATTTGGAGAATCCATTGAATTATGTGGTGGAACACATGTACAAGCAAGTGGAGAAATTGGCTTATTTAAAATTACTTCTGAAAGCGCAGTTGCTTCAGGTATTCGAAGGATTGAAGCAGTTAGTGGAGAAGCGGCTCAAAAACTCTTTTTTGAACAAAACGACTTGCTTGAAGACTTAAAACAAAGTTTAAAGCAGCCGAAAAATTTAAAGCAATCGGTTGACAATTTATTGAAAGAGAACCAGCAACTGCAAAAGGAAATTGAAAAGCTAAAAGCCAAAGCAGCGGGCAATGTAAAACAAGAGTTGATCGATTCAATAAAACCTACAAATGGCGTTAATGCCATTATTCAAGAAGTAGAATTAGATGCAGGTTCCATCAAGAATTTGGCCTTTCAATTGAAAGGGGAAGTTGAAAACTTGTTTATGGTTTTAGCCTCAAAAGTAGGAGGGAAGCCAACTATTTCTGTACTAATAAGTGAAAATTTGGTGGCTGAAAGAGATTGGAATGCTGGGCAAATCGTTCGTGAATTAGCCAAACACATCCAAGGTGGTGGAGGTGGTCAAGCTTTTTTCGCAACCGCAGGTGGCAAAAATCCTTCTGGCATTGTAAAAGCATTGGAAGAAGCAGAGAAGCTTATCGGTTAATTATAAGCTTTTCTGTATAAAACTTACCTTGTTTATTAGAGGCTTGAATAAAATACACCCCATTTTCTAAAGAGGATAATTCAAGCTCCTTTGACGGTTTAACATACTGCTGAACCAATTGGCCATTTATGTTAAAGATTTGCAGTTCTTCAATTGGGATTACAGCATTAATATTGATTTTGTTTTGGGCCGGGTTCGGGTAAAAAAGAGCTTTTTCTAATTCTATATTTTCAGCCTCCAAGCTTGAAAGTATATTTGGATTGCCGTAAGTTTCTGAGCCAACTTTATAGTAATCTAAGTAAGTGACTATTGGAATTCCACCACCACCCATAGAGTTGTCAATTTCTAGTTGAAGTCCAGTTACCCCTTTTAAATACCGAAGACTACTAAAACTGTAGGAACTATTATAGCTGTAATCAACCGCCCATGAAGTGTTTATTGAATCATCTATGAATACAAATAATTCATTGTTTGGTGTATAAAATTGTCTATTTGAAATAGGTCCATTAATATAGTTTACTTCAAATGAATGCTTGTTAACTTTTGCTACTTTGTTATATTGACCTAAAGTTCTAATAGAATCATTAAATACAATTGGAGATAGGCCAGGAAAAGAGTCTACAATTGAATTAGGACTATTAATTGTTTTAAATATGGTATCCTTAGAAAACGTTCTAGTAAAATTAATAGTTGGTGGCCAAGTAGTACGGTCTATATAGGAAATTCGTCTTTCAATACTTCTTTCAAGAGTTAGTATAATTGTGGAAGATTGAGGTGTTTGTCTTTTGTTTATGACTAAACAATTAAACAAATGAGTATCTGGAAGTCCATTGGGAGAGTATTCCCTTCTCAAATGATATTCGTCTCCAACATTTAGCTCTATAAGTTCAGACCAGCTAAAGTAAGTGGATCGAAAAATTCTATTGTAAGTTTGTTTGTAAGATTGATTTATTGAAGAGCCTTGTATATTTTCATAAAAATTGGGGCTTGAAAGAATGCCATGGGATTTAGAAATGATTAGCTGCATAGCATTAACCTTATGGTTTAGGGCTGTATTATTGGTGTCATAACATTTAAAACTTATTCTTTTTATTGAATCTAGAGTATAATTTACTGAGTCTTCATAAATGCTGTCAACCGATGCTACTATTAGTTTGTCATCGAATCTAATGAGGTTCCAACTATGATTTAAATTAGCACTTGGTTTTAAGTAGATTAATGTGCCAAATTGATTCATTAAGATTACAGAATCATTTTTTTGAATTGCTTCAGAACCAAAAATATTCGGTTGTGTAATTTCGGTTACAGGGTTTTGAAGTGGCGCAGATTGTGAAAAATTATTTCTCACCGTATCGTTTACAATTCTATTGAAATAATATCTGGTTTCTGCAGAACTAGAAATTATAGAATCAACTTTAACTCCTAAAAATTCTCGATGTTGAAAATTTAAATGGATGAAATTATAAGTAGAATCTGCTTGAAAAAGGTTCCAATTCTGACCAATAGAGAATAGGCTACAAAGAGTAAAGAAGGAAGTAAATAATTGTTTTTTCATGAGTTTTGTCAGTTAATACTATTAATGCTGAATTATTAATTTTTCTTGGTATACAGTGCCATCAATTAAAATAGCTTTTAAAAGGTAAACGCCGGCTTTAAATGAAGAGAGGTCAATTTCACTTATTGGGTTCTTGAACTGCTGAACCAATTGGCCATTTATGTTAAAGATTTGCAATTCTTTAATTGGGATTGCGGAATTAATATTGATTTTATTTTGGGCCGGGTTCGGGTAAAAAAGAGCTTTTTCTAATTCTATACTTTCAGCTTCTAAGCTTGAAAGAATATTCGGATTTCCATAAGTTTCTGAGCCAACTTTATAGTAATCTAAGTAGGTGAATATTATCGCAGAACTTCCTCCAGATATAGGGTAATACACTTCATCTAAGAAAGTAATGCCTTTTATATAATGTTTATATTCTCTTACGCTATGATAATAATAATGGTCAATTACCCATGAGTTTGAAGAAGAGTCAAACAAAGCGATATAATTATTGGGTTTGAAAACTAATCGGTTGTTATAAGGGCCACCTGCGAAACCAGCTTTATAGGAATGCACATTTGTATATGAAATTTTAAAATTCCATTTGTTGGTTATTATTGGTTGCATAGCAGGGTTTGAATCAACCAATTGAGTAGGATGAACAATTTTTTTGGTATCAAGTCTAGTCCAATAGGTATGATTCCACTGTGATGTTGGAGGATTGGTAGAATAGTCTACAAATAATGCACTTCCTTTTGAATTAACATCAAAAACAAGATATAAAGTGTCATTATTGGTTGAATAGTATTTATTTAAAAGAGTGAAATTATGATATTCTGTATTGGGAGGTCCATGTGGTGATAATTCTGTTCTTAAATGATATTCATCTCCTACATTTAATTCTAATTGGTCCGCACGACTATAAAAGGTGGATACAAAATTTCGGTTATATGAATTTTTGTAAGAATTATTAGTTGAAACTCCTTCTATATTCTCATAAAAGTTAGGTGTATGAATAATTCCATTTGATTTAGAAATTATAAACTTCATTTGATTCACACGGTGACTTTTGATATTTCCATTGCTGTCATAGCATTGAAAACTCCATCGTTTTAAACTATCCAAACTTCCATTTAAAATTTCAGTATATGAGCTATCAACTGTTGTTATTATTGTCTCATTCCATTTATTAAGTAATGTCCAACTATTGCCTAAAGTAGCATTAGGTTTTAAATATAAGTAACTACCAAATTGATTCTTAAGAATAACGGAGTCATTTCTTAAAATGGCCTTAATTCCAAAAATGTTAGGTTGACTGATATCTGTAATTGCGATTAAGGGAGCACCAAAATTTTGATTTACTGTATCGTTTACAATTCTGCTAAAGAAAAAGGATTGTTGCAACTGACTTTGCTGAATAGAGTCAATTCTAACCCCTAATATACTTTGGTTAACAGGGCTTTGAGCTTCAAAATTATAGGTTGAATCTGCTTGAAAAAGATTCCAATTTTGTGCAATTGATTGAATACATACTGCAATTAGAAGTAGTGATATAGCTAAATTCTTCATGGGTACTTATTTTATAAGTACAACCATTCTAGTCAAAAAGGAAAAGTGTTGAAAAGAGTAGTTGTCGGTTATAGGCGATTTGGATTAATAATTGTCCTATAAATATACCGATAATTACTTAGTTCATATTTAAGCGCTTACGTAATTTTTAACATCCTCTTGGCTAATGCTATCTCCACCTAAAATTAATAAACGTTCAACTACATTTCTTAACTCTCTTATATTTCCAGTCCAATCAAAACTTTGAAGTGCTTTTATAGCTGCTTCATCAATACTTTTGGTTGGCATACTTTGCTCAGCACAAATTCGGTCCAAGAAAAATTCGACTAATAGTGGAATGTCATCCTTGCGATCCTTTAGAGCAGGAACATGAATTAAAATAACACTTAGACGATGATATAAATCTTCCCTAAAGTTTCCTTTTTCAATTTCCTGTTTCAGGTTTTTATTGGTTGCCGCCAGTACACGAACATTCACTTTAATGTCCTTTTCACTGCCTACACGGCTAATTTTATTTTCTTGTAATGCACGTAAAACCTTGGCCTGGGCCGAAGCACTCATGTCGCCAATTTCATCTAAAAACAAAGTACCACCTTCTGCCTGTTCAAACTTTCCTTTCTTTTGCTTAACAGCAGAAGTAAAGGCTCCCTTTTCATGTCCGAACAGTTCGCTTTCAATGAGTTCAGAGGGAATAGCAGCGCAATTAACCTCAATAAATGGGGCTTTTTTTCGCGGGCTATTTTGATGCAAGTTTCGGGCTACTAGTTCTTTACCTGTTCCGTTACCACCTGTAATTAATACACGAGCATCAGTAGGAGCTACTTTTTCTATCATTGCTTTAACATCCTTTATTGCAGGGCTTTCTCCCACAATATCTGAAAGCTTGCTATGGTGTACTTTTTTTCGCAAGGTTTTGGTTTCTTCAACCAATTCATTTCGATCTAAAGCGTTTCTAACCGTAACCAAAAGTCGATTCAAGTCTAAAGGCTTGGCAATAAAATCAAAAGCGCCCATTTTTATAGCTTCTACAGCTGTTTCAATCGTTCCGTGTCCTGAAATCATCACCACAGGAAGGTCAGGTTTAAGCTCAAGACTTTTTTCTAAAACTTCAATGCCATCCATCTTGGGCATCTTAATATCACAAAGAACTAAATCAAATTGGCCATTCTCAATCTTTGAGACTCCTTCTTCGCCGTTCTCAGCACTTTCGACTTTAAGTTTTTCAAATTCAAGTATTTCAGTTAAAGTTGAACGTATCGGACGGTCATCGTCTATTACCAGAATATTTGCCATAGTGAATTAAGATTTATGGGTTAGCCATTTACCAAGTTCCTTGAAATTGACTTTTTTACCATACATTAAAATACCAGTTCGGTAGATTTTTGCAGCCATCCAAGTAGAACCTAAAAAGCTTAGCAGTAAAATGGACATGGATAATAACAATTCCCACGCTTCAACACCCACAGGAACCCTCACCATCATAATGATTGGTGAAGTAAATGGGATAATGGATGCCCAAAAGGCCAAGGGACCATCTGGGTTTTCAATGGCTGCTTGTGCAATGGCTATAGCTGCAATGAGAGGTACGGTTACCGGAAACATAAATTGTTGAGTGTCGGTTTCATTATCAACTGCTGATCCAATGGCGGCAAACAAGGATCCATAGAGTAAGTATCCCCCCATAAAGTAAAATAAAAAGCAACCCAAAACCAATGGAAAGTTGATTCGACTTATTCGGTCATTTAAGCGTTCAACAAAACCATTTTTAGAATCTAACTTTTCAGATTTAAGGTTTTGTTCTGCTTCAGGATTAAAATTTTCTACTTGTTTTATTTGCTCAACTTTGGCTTTGGTAATATCGGTCTTAAAAATCTGCTGAGCGCCAATTACAATTCCCGCAGTTAGTATAATCATAATGGTAATTTGAGTAAAAGCAACCAATGCGATTCCCACAATTTTACCAATCATCAATTGAAATGGTTTTACCGAAGAAATAATCACTTCTACAATTCGGCTGGTTTTTTCTTCAATTACTCCACGCATAACTTGTACGCCAAACATAAATATGAACATGTATATAAAGAATGCTAAAACAAAACCAACTCCGGCAGCGAGTGTTCCACCTGTTTCTTGAGTTTCGCCCGTTTCGCTTATCTTATTAGGTACAATTTCAACCCTTGGTCTTAAACCTGAAATCTGATCTAGGCTTAAATTGAATTGATCTTCCAACTTTTTATTTTCAATCACCTTCGCAATTTGTTCTTCCATGTATTCCAAACTGCTATTTGATGGCTTCTCTTCATAAAAAATCTGCACCGTTTTCGGTAAAGTCACCACAACATGAGGAATATGAAGAACTGCAGTGAACGGTCCTCCGTTAATTAAATCGTCTTGAGCTTCCTTTAAAGTTCGAAATTCGTAGTTGAACTTGAGTTCTTCTGTATTTTTTAATTTTCGAATAAATAAACCCGTTTCATCAATAACCTCAATATTTTGAATGTCCTCTTGCTGAGTTGCCAGCCAGGTTGGAACAATTAAAAGAGCGGCGATTAATAATGGACCAATAATGCTCATTATGATGAAACTCTTCTTCTTTACACGGGTTAAATACTCTCGTTGTATGATTAAATTGACCTTGCTCATTTTGTTAATCGTTAGTAGATGAAGATTCTTGAACTTGCTTGATAAAAATGTCATTCATGCTTGGAATGAGTTCTTGTAAGCCTTGCACTTCAACATGAGGAACAATGGCCTTTAGCAATTCATTTGGTGACTTATGAGTGTTTAAACGAACTTTGGCTTTCTTATAGCTTCCTAAATCCTCTGAATCTAAAAGTTCACAGCCAGTCCAAAGAGCATTTGTAAAAGCAATCAAGTTGCCATCAAAGGTTACTTCATACACTCCCTCTTTAAAATCATTTTGAATTTGCTTTACACTTCCTCCCAAAATCTTTTTTGACTTATTAATTAATGCAATGTGCTCACAAATTTCTTCTACGGAACCCATGTTATGCGTCGATAAAATAATGGTGGTACCTTCTTCTTTTAGCCTTAAGATCTCAGCTTTTACCAAATTGGTGTTAATTGGGTCAAAACCACTAAAAGGTTCGTCCAGTATTAAAAGTTTAGGCTCGTGCAAAACGGTCACAATAAATTGAACTTTTTGAGCCATTCCTTTTGAAAGTTCTTCTACTTTTTTGTTCCACCAAATTGATAAGTCAAATTTTCTGAACCACTCTTTTAGTCTCTCTTTTGCTAATTTTTTATCCATCCCCTTTAATTGAGCAAGGTACATGGCTTGTTCACCAACCTCCATTTTTTTATAAAGACCTCTTTCTTCCGGCAAGTAGCCAATTTGCTCTACATGTTTTGGTTCTAATAATTCTCCTCCTAAATAAACTTTTCCTGAATCAGGTCCTGTAATTTGGTTGATTATTCGAATTAAAGATGTTTTGCCAGCACCATTCGGACCCAATAAGCCAAATACACTGCCCTTTGGAACAGCTATGCTCACTTCATCTAATGCCTTATGTTTGGCATACTCCTTTGTTATATGCTCTGCAACTAAAATGTTGTCCATGAACTAAAATTTTTAACAAATATATAGGTATTGCTTAATTCAATCTAAGACGCCATTAAATGAGTGTATATACCTTTTGTAAATGAATAGTTTAGATTGACATAAAAATTATATGAATCCTAAGATTCTTTTAAAAGATTGTTACCTTTAGCCGTCATAAAATTCATCTTAATTAAATATACTATGAAAAGATTACTATCCACTCTTTCTCTTGTAGCTTTATTTAGTGTTGGAGCTCAGGCTCAGTACTATTATAATACTATCAATCCAGCTGGACAAAATCCCGGTAACTTAAATAATGACCCAGAACAGCCTTTTGGAGCTGCAGGCGTCACAGTAGCTGATGGTTACAGTTCGCTTATAGCAAATGGTACAACTGCCTTGACCTGGTCAGCTGCTCAAACCATTCCTTTTAGCTTTAGCTTCAATGGTCAAGCGGTGACATCTTATATTGTCTCTAACACTGGTGTTTTAACATTTACTACTTCTGCAACTACTGTTCCACCTACCACGAATACAATTTTGCCTTCTGCAAGCATTCCTGATAAGTCGGTAATGGTTTGGGGACTGCAACAAGGAGCAGGTGGATCCGCAAATGATGGGGTAATTGCAAAAACACACGGTACTGCGCCTAATCGTCAGCATTGGGTGACATTTGCCTCTTTTGGTGCTCCTGGAGCAACAGGAACTCAATGGACTTATTGGAGTTTAGTTTTAGAAGAAACTACCAATCGTTTATATGTAGTTGACCAAAGAACTTACGTTACTCCCCTTACTTTAACAATCGGTGTTCAAATTGACGCAACAACGGCAGTTCAGGTGGCTACAGCTCCGAATACACCCTCTTATGTTACGAATGGTGGAAGTGCATCAGATGCTACGGATAATGTTTATTATGAGTTTATTCCTGGAACTAGACCAGCAAACAATGCAGAATTATTAGATTTGTCTCTCAATGCAGTAGAATCAAATCAAAACCCAATTGCAATTACAGGATCTATTGCTAATAAAGGCTCAGCTGTTTTAAATTCATTAGAAATTAGCTGGACCGCAGACGGTGGTGTAACAGTTAATAAGGATACGCTTACAAATTTAAATTTAGCAAGTAATGCTTCCACCACTTTTACTCACGGAGTTAGTTGGAACCCCACTACAGCAGGTCAAACATATACCATTGAAGTGAGAACTGATATGCCAAATGGTGTTGCAGATCAAGATCCAATTGACGACTCATTGAGTACAGATGTATTTATTAACCTAGGAAATACGATACAGAAAAAAGCTGTTTTTGAGCAGTTTACAACGGCCGTTTGTCAGTTTTGTCCAGATGGAGCTTGGGTTGCTCAGCAAATAGAAACAAATTATCAGCACGTATATACCACTTCGGTTCACTCTTGCTTCAATACCGACCAAATGACAAATACTGAGGCAAGTCAACTTTGTTCTACATTAGGTTTTAATTCTGCACCTACGGGAATGGTTGATCGTAAATTGTTTGATGGAGAAACAGATGTAGCTTTTGGAAGGGCTGCAGGTTATCCTAATTGGCAAGCAAGTACTTGGGCTCAAAGATCCTTGTCACAATCTCAAGCAGGTTCAGCGGTAGACGTTACTTTAACAGGTGGATATAATTCGTCAACTCGTTCTTTAACTGTTAATGTAAATGCTTCTTTAGTAGATTACATTCAACCAGGCACAGTTACAGTTGGTTTGATGTTAATTGAAGATAGTGTTGTGGGACCTACGGGAACGCCGACGGGTGGAGGAGTATACCCTTTGAATGGATGGAACCAAGATAATGCATATAATAATCAACCTGGTCATCCATTTGCGAGCTTAGGTGATCCAATTCCGAATTATATTCATAAAAGGGTAATGCGTGATATCTTACCAGGAACTTGGGGAGCAGGAAATGTAATACCTACGAATTATAGTTTAAACACGAATTACACAAGAAGCTTTACAACTTCTTTACCTAACGGTTGGGATGAATCTCAAATGTATGTAATTGGTTTTGTTGCATATTATGGAGCTTCAAATATTGCGATGTATGAAATTTTAAATGCAGAGCGAGTAAAGATGAGTAATTTAATTACTTCTGTAGATGATATTAGAAAGGATAAGGCAAGCTTAACAGTTTACCCTAACCCAACTGCTCAAAAAACAAATGTTTCATTCGATTTAAGTGAATCTAAAAGTGTTTCCGTTGAAGTGTTTGACTTAACAGGAAAGTTAATGTTTACAGAAAATAAAGGAACAATGGTAGCTGGTAAGCATAATGTAGAATTAGATTTATCAGCTTATTCAGAAGGATTTTATTTTATGAATGTAAGATTAAATGAAGAAGTAATCACAAGAAAAATTTCTGTGGTTAGATAAATTCAAAATTGAATTATATTAAATCCCCTAGAAAACTAGGGGATTTTTTTTGCTTCAAACTTTCTAGTGCAAAAAAGGTTTATTCCTCTTCACTTCGTAACTTGGTTTCTTCATGAGTGATGCCATTTTTCAAACATCTTTAGAGTTTTTAAAAGGAGTTGGTCCCAAACGAGCGGAGCTACTTGCTAAAGAATTGAAATTAAAAACTTTTGGTGATTTACTCAATTATTTCCCTTTTCGATACGACGATCGTACTCAGTTTCATCAAGTATCGCAAGTAAGCGGAGAGCTATCTTATGTTCAACTCATAGGTGAAATTACTTATGTTGAAGAATTGGGTGTGCCCCGTAAAAAGCGATTGGTTGCCAAGTTTAAAGATGAAAGCGGAACAATAGACTTGGTTTGGTTTAAGGGAATTCAATACTTGAAGCGCTCTATAAAGATTGGGGAAAAGTATGTGGTTTTTGGAAAACCAAATGCATACAAGAGTCAAGTAAATTTGGTTCACCCAGAATTGGAAACATACTTAGAACATAAAAACTCCTTGCAGGTTAATCTGTTGCCGGTATATTCCACAACAGAAAAGTTAAATCGATCAGGTTTGGCTTCCAAGAATATTGCCAAGTTAAGTCGCGTTTTACTGCCAAAACTAAAGGGAAAAATAGCCGAAAATTTACCCCAAAAATTTCTTGAAGAAAGAAAACTCATGAGTCGAGAGGCAGCTTTGTTTAATATTCATTTTCCGAAAGATCAAGAACGCCTGAAACGTGCAATTTTTCGATTAAAGTTAGAAGAGTTGTTTTTCATTCAACTAGACTTGCTAAAACTAAAGTTGGTCAATCTGAATAAGTCAAAAGGCTTTCCCTTTGTTGAGGTAGGTGAGTACTTTAATTCTTTCTATTCACGTTATTTACCCTTTGAATTAACTTCTGCTCAAAAACGCGTTCTCAAAGAAATCAGAAAAGACCTAGGAAGTGGAAAGCACATGAATCGTTTACTGCAAGGCGATGTGGGTAGCGGAAAAACGATGGTTGCTTTGATGAGTATGCTCATTGCTTTAGACAATGGATATCAGGCTACACTTATGGCACCAACAGAGATTCTAGCTTCCCAACATTTTGAATCATTAGAAGAAAACTTAAACAAGCTGGGAATTTCATATGCGCTCTTAACAGGTTCAACAAAAAAGGCAGAGCGGACTAAAATACATGAAGGTTTAGAAAATGGAAGCTTGCAAATTATAGTAGGTACGCATGCGCTATTAGAAGATAAAGTAAAGTTCAAAAATTTAGGTTTGGCCATTATTGATGAGCAACATCGGTTTGGTGTCGCACAACGAGCCAAACTTTGGAAGAAAAATTACCAAGCCCCACATGTGTTGGTGATGACCGCTACACCTATTCCTAGAACATTGGCCATGACCCTTTACGGAGATTTAGATGTATCTACTATTGATGAACTTCCACCTGGACGAAAGGCGGTAGAAACATTGCATTGGTACGAAAATAAAAGACTTCGTTTGTATGGTTTTATGAATGAAGAAATCAAAAAGGGAAGGCAAGTCTATGTGGTGTATCCACTCATTGAGGAATCTGAAAAAATGGATTATGCCAATTTGGAAGAAGGCTATCAACATATTTTTCAACGTTTTTCTCCACCTGAATACAAAGTGAGTATTGTGCATGGAAAAATGCCAGCAGAAAACAAAGAGTTTGAAATGAAGCGGTTTGTAGATGGTGAAACAGATATTATGGTTTCTACAACCGTAATTGAAGTTGGAGTAAATGTGCCGAATGCATCGGTAATGATTATTGAAAGCGCCGAGCGATTTGGTTTGTCTCAATTGCACCAATTAAGAGGAAGAGTAGGTAGGGGGGCAGAGCAATCTTACTGTATACTTATGACAGGAAATAAACTCTCAAACGAAGGTCGTTTACGCATGAAAACCATGTGCGGAACAAACGACGGTTTTCAAATTGCTGAAGTCGATTTAAAGTTGAGGGGCCCGGGAGATTTACAAGGAACTCAACAAAGTGGAACTCCCATAAATTTAAAATTGACCAATTTGGCTACCGATGGTCAATTGGTTGAATTGGCAAGGCGAGCAGCACAAGAAATACTAGAAGAAGACCCTAATTTGGTTAAAGACGAGAATCAAAACGTAAAGCGATTTTTAGCTCAAAGGGCGAAGTCGAAAGTAAATTGGAGTAACATATCTTAATGACATTTAAACACTTCAATACTTTAAAAGAACACAAAGGTGCCGTTTATGCCCTTTGTCAAGGTGAGTATTCTCATCAAGTTTTTTCTGCAGGTTCAGACCGACATGTAATTGCTTGGGATTTAACAGAAATGAAGGCTCAAAAAGTTATTGCACGTTCACCAACAACGGTGTTCAGTTTATGTTATATTGCCCAATGGAACTACCTTTTAATCGGACAATTGGAAGGGGGAATTCACTTAGTTGATTTAGCAGCTGGAAAGGAAATCAAATATCTAAAACGACATCAAGGTTATGTTTTTGATTTGTTATTTATTCCTGAAAAGAATGAATTAATTGCGGTTTCTGGCGATGGGAGCTTTTCAGTTTGGTCTATGCCAGAAGGAAAATTTTTATATCAGGAGAAACTGTGCGATGGTAAAATTCGATCGGTAGATTATAACCCTAATCAAAAAGAATTGGCCTTTGCTTTGGGTAGCGGTGAAGTTTATCGATGCAACAGTGAAGATTTTTCTATAAAAGAACGAATCAAGGGCTTTTCTTCAAGTGTAAATGCAGTGTGTTATAATTTTGCTACTGATCAACTGTTTATTGGAGAAAAAGATGCGCTGCTTTCGACTCATGATTTACAAACTGGTCAAACTTCAACTCCTATTCCGGCTCATTATTGGGCCATTTATGACATTGCTTTTCACCCCAATGGGCTCATGGCCACAGCTAGTCGCGATAAAACGGTAAAAATTTGGCAGCAAAATCCCTTACAAGTTGTCAAGCGTTTTGAAGGCCTTAAAGACAAGGCGCACACCCATTCTGTAAATAAACTTTTGTGGACATCTTATCAAGATTTTCTCATCAGTACAGGAGATGACCGAAGCTTAAAGATTTGGCAAGTTTCCGAAGAGGCTTAGCTTCTATTAGCAGGTGGATTTAGTTATTTTTGTGGCCTTAACTTTTGCGCATGAAAATATCTTACAATTGGCTAAAAGACTACTTAAACATTGATTTGCCAACTCAGGAGGTATCGGAGATATTAACCGATATTGGATTAGAAGTAGAGGGTGTAGAAACTTTTGAAACGGTAAAAGGGGGGTTAGAAGGAATTGTTATTGGTGAAATCATTGACCTTGAACCACATCCGAACGCTGATCGTTTGCGCTTAACAAAAGTAAATGTTGGGCATAATGAGCCCTTGCCTATTGTTTGTGGAGCGCCAAACGCTGCCAAAGGTCAAAAAGTTGTAGTTGCTTTGGTTGGTGCAACGCTTTATCCTGATGAAAATGGCTTTAAAATTAAAAAGTCGAAAATAAGAGGAGAGGTTTCTGAAGGAATGCTTTGTGCAGAAGATGAAATAGGTTTAGGAGCCAGTCATGATGGGATTATGGTGCTTGACGAAAATGCAAAAGTTGGACAAGATGCCGCAAGTTACTTTCAGCTTAAAAGCGATACAGTTTTTGAAATTGGTTTAACACCAAATAGAATTGATGCAGCTTCGCATTATGGAGTAGCACGAGATTTAGCAGCTTATTTAAAATTAAATGAAGAAGTAGAACTTCAGTTACCTGTAGTTGATGAGCTTAACACAGAAGAGAATTGTCCAATTGAAGTAATCAATAAAGATCAAAAGAATTGTCCACGCTATAGCGGATTGGTTATAGAAAATTTAAAGGTGGCAGATTCACCTGATTGGCTACAGAACAGATTGCGAGCCATTGGTTTGAGCCCGATTAACAATGTAGTTGATGTGACCAATTATGTGATGCATGAATCGGGTCAACCTTTGCATGCCTTTGATTTGGAAAAAGTAGAAGGTAATCAAATACAAGTAAAGGGTTTGTCTACCGGAACAAAGTTTACCACACTGGATGGAGTTGAACGGGAATTATCAGATGAAGATCTGATGATTTGTAATGCCAATAAAGGCATGTGTATAGCCGGAGTTTTTGGTGGAGAAGAGTCGGGAGTAAACGAAAATACTACAGCTATCTTTTTAGAGAGTGCTTATTTTAATCCGGTAAGTGTCCGTAAAACGGCGAAAAGGCATGGTTTAAATACGGATGCTTCTTTCCGCTTTGAGCGCGGCGCAGACCCAAATATTACTGTTTTTGCGCTACAAAGAGCAGCATACTTGTTGAAAGAAGTAGCAGGAGGCCAAGTAAAAGGAGGGCTTTTTGACGCTTATCCTGAACCAATTCCTGACTTTTTAGTCGAGTTGAAATACAAAAACGTAGATCGACTTTTAGGACAGCAGATTGGTAAGAAAGAAATCAAGGCTATTCTGCAAAACTTGGAAATAAAGATTTTACATGAAACCAAAGAAGGTTTGCGGCTTAATGTCCCTGCATATCGGGTAGATGTTCAAAGAGAGGTGGATCTGATCGAAGAAATTCTTCGCATCTATGGCTACAACCGTATTGAGTTGCCGCAACAAATGCGTTCTGCAATTATCACTAAGCCTAAGCGCGAAGCACATGAAATTGAGAATTTAATTGCAGACTTATTAAGTTCAAATGGCTTTGCAGAAATTTTTAATAATTCACTAACAAATCCAAACTATTACGGAGAAGCGACTGACTTGGTAAGTATGGTTAATCCGCTTAGTAAAGAAACCGAAGTGATGCGTAAAAGCATGCTATTTGGAGGTTTGGAAGCCATTGCATATAACCAAAATAGAAAACGAAAAAACTTAAAGTTGTATGAGTTTGGAAAAACTTATTTCAAAGTTTCGAATGAAAAGTTTGTAGAAGAAAAACAGTTGGCCATTTGGTTAACAGGTGATCAATTGCAAGAAAATTGGCAAACGAAAGCCGAAGCAGTAAACTTTTACGACTTAAAGGCGAGTGTAGAAAAAGTGTTGAGCCGTCTTGGAATTGAGCGCTATAAAGGAAAAGTGCTAGAGTCGACAGAGAATTTTGCTTCTGTATATCAGTTAATGAAAGGTAAAAATATACTTGCTAAGCTTACCCAATTAAGTCCTGTGGTGTTGAAAAAGTTTGACATACAAGAAGCAGTTTTTTATGCAGAATTGAATTGGGACTTTGTGCTTAGTCAACTTTTAGAAGAAGATATTCAATATAAAGCTGTAAGTAAATTTCCAAAGGTTAGAAGAGACTTAGCGCTATTAATTGGGAAAGAAGTGGAATTTCAAGCCATTCAAAAAATTGCAAAAACTACAGAGCAGCATTTACTTCAAGAAGTAAACTTATTTGATGTGTATGAAGGTAAAAATCTTGCTGAGGGAAAAAAGTCCTACGGAGTTAGTTTTACCTTTCAAGATGCAAACAAAACCTTAACAGATAAGCAAATCGACCGTATGATGGAACGATTGATAGAAAACTTGAAAAAAGAATTAGGAGCAGAACTAAGGTAATTTAGTTCTGCTTTTTCTTTTCTTGCCTTTCTCTGAAAATTTTCATGATGTAGCCATAAACCAAACCTCCAATAATTGAGGCAGGTATGTTTATGAGAAGGCCATCCCAAGAAAACGGTTTGTTGTTATACCAAGGCAATACAAAAACATTGATTAGGTAAACAACTACAGCGAAGGCTAGGCCTTCGTGATACCATTTGTAATCTTTCGCTTCTTTTCTCGCCATTAAAACAAATCATTAAGATTTTCATCGTCAACCAAATTAGGAAGCGTAACTTTTAAAAGTGGTTCAGCTTCCATGGCTCTTTTAATGGCATAAGTAGCACCTTCATTTCTAGCCCAATTTCTTCTCGCAATTCCATTGTTTACATCCCAATGAAGCATGGATTTTAATCTGCGGTCAGCATCTTCACTTCCATCAAGCAGCATTCCAAATCCGCCATTAATAACTTCACCCCAGCCAACGCCACCGCCATTGTGTATAGAAACCCATGTAGCTCCCCTAAAGGAATCACCAATTACATTTTGAATGGCCATGTCGGCTGTAAACTGCGAACCATCATAGATGTTAGAAGTTTCTCGATATGGCGAGTCGGTTCCTGAAACATCGTGGTGATCACGACCCAAAATTACCGGTGCAGAAATATCTCCTTTTGCAATGGCTTTGTTAAAGGCTTCTGCAATGCGCATTCTTCCTTCGGCATCGGCATATAGAATCCGAGCTTGCGAGCCAACTACTAATTTATTTTCTTCTGCTGCTTTTATCCAGCGTAAATTATCTTCTATTTGCTGCTTTATTTCGATTGGGGCTTCTTTGGCCATTTCTTCTAAAATAGCTGCTGCAATGGCATCAGTTTTTTGAAGATCAGAAGGGTCGTTTGAGGCACATACCCACCTAAATGGACCAAAGCCATAGTCAAAGCACATCGGCCCCATAATATCTTGCACGTACGAAGGATATTTAAAATCATTGCCCTTCATAATGTCGGCACCGGCTCTACTTGATTCCAGTAAAAAGGCATTGCCATAGTCAAAAAAGTACATGCCTTTTTTATGAAGCTCATTTATGGCATCTACATGTCTTCTTAACGTTTTTTGAATTTCTTCTTTAAATCGTTCAGGCTGTTTAGCCATCATTTCATTGGCCTCTTCTAAAGTATAGCCTACTGGATAATAGCCTCCAGCCCAAGGGTTGTGTAAAGAAGTTTGATCGGAGCCTAAATCAACATGAAAGTTTTCTTTGACTAATTTCTCCCATAGGTCAACCACATTGCCTTGATAGACTAATGAAACGGCCTCTTTATTTTGTTGGGCCTGTTTGGTTCGGGCTAAGAGTTCATCAAGATCTTCAAAAACTTCATCTACCCATCCTTGCGAATGTCTTGTATGTGTGGCTTTGGCATTAATTTCTGCAGTGATGCTCACCGCACCAGCAATTTTAGCTGCTTTTGGTTGTGCACCTGACATTCCGCCTAAGCCTGCAGTAACAAATAATTTTCCGCCTAAACCGTCTTTTGAAATCATTCGTCCTGCATTAAGAACAGTAATTGTTGTACCATGAACAATTCCTTGTGGCCCAATGTACATGAAAGAACCAGCTGTCATTTGACCGTATTGAGTCACCCCTAATGCGTTGTATTTTTCCCAATCATCTGGTTTCGAATAATTCGGAATCATCATGCCATTTGTGACAACTACCCTTGGGGCTTCTTTATGTGAAGGAAATAAGCCCATAGGATGACCTGAATACATGACCAATGTTTGCTCGTCTGTCATTTCAGACAAGTATTTCATGCACAAGCGGTATTGAGCCCAGTTTTGAAAAACCGCACCATTACCACCATACGTTATTAACTCATGTGGATGCTGTGCAACGGCATAATCCAAATTATTACTCAGCATAAGCATAATGCCTGCAGCTTGTTTTGAGCGATGTGGAAACTGTTCTAAATGCTTGGCTTTAATTTCATAATCAGGACGAAAACGATACATGTAAATTCGACCATAATCTTTCAGTTCTTGAGCAAATTCTTTAGCTAGTATATCATGTTGTTCTTTTGGAAAGTAACGCAATGCATTTCTAACCGCCAACTTCTTTTCATCTGTGGATAAAATATCTTTTCGAATAGGCGCATGATTGATGTCTGCTTCATAAGGTTTTGCTTGAGGTAGTATTGCTGGAATTCCTTCCTGAATTTGTGCCTTAAAGTTAGTCGTGCTTGTATTCATTATCTAAATCTACTTTTGTTTTTCTTAAAACCATAAGGGCAATGTTTACACCCATTTTGGCAACAATAACCTCTTTTTAAAAGGTATTGTTCAGTAAAGACTACATAACCTTCTTTGCTTAAGTAGTAATCTCCTTTTTCGTATTTATCTTGTATTGAAAAGCCGTCCATATTCCGCTTAATTTTGCAAAGTTAAGGAACTTAATTTCCCTTGTTCAATCTGATTTATGAAAGGTCTAACTCTCCCTTCTCCCATACAAGAAATTCATCATCCACTGTTTATTGAAAAGCATCTACAGGTCTTTGTAAAGCGAGATGATTTAATTCACCCTGAAATTTCAGGAAATAAATGGAGAAAACTAAAATACAATATTGAAGAGGTAGTACAAAAAAATAAAGTTGGAATTCTCACTTTCGGAGGTGCTTATTCTAATCATATTGTTGCAACAGCTGTGGCTTGTCAACTAGCAGGAATTGCTTGTATAGGAGTAATTCGAGGGGATGAGTTTAAGACGTTAAACCCTAGTCTACAGCAAGCTCAAAATGCGGGAATGAAGCTTCATTTTGTGAGTCGTGCAGAATATGCGTTGAAAACTGAAATGATTTTTCTCAATTCGCTTAAAGAGAAGTTTGAAGATTTTTTTATGGTTCCTGAAGGAGGCTCCAATGATTTAGGAGTGAAGGGCTGCCAAGAATTGTTAGATGAGATAAAACAACCTTTTGACTACTTGCTTTGTGCAGCAGGAACAGGCACAACTGCGGCAGGAATATATCGAGGAATGACCAAGGGGAGTTTAGTTGTTTTTCCGGCTTTGAAAGGAGCTGAAAAATTGGAACAAGATATCAGACATTTAGCAGGAGAAGCTAATCGAAACGTACAATTGAATTTGTTAACTGATTATCATTTTGGAGGCTATGCTAAAATTGAAAGTGAATTAATCGAATTTGTCGAACAGTTTTACAAAGACTTTAGCATTCCGCTTGATTTGGTTTATACTGCAAAAATGGCCTTTGGATTTTGGGACTTATTAAAAAAGGATTTTTTTAAAGAAGGTAGTGAGGTATTATTGGTTCATACAGGAGGAATACAAGGGAATAGAGGAATGATTGAGCGATATGGTTTAAACTTATCTTTTGGTTAAAAATCACTTGTTAATATCTTGTGAATAACGCTTTGTAATCCTTTATAAGCGCGCTTAATTTTGTTGAAAATCTTTATTAACAATTGTTTACCATGCGATTTACTCTTACCAGCTTTCTATTGTTTTCTACCTTATTTGTTTTGGCTCAACCTGGGAGTAAGAGAATAAGTCGTGCTGAATATATTGAGATGTATAAGGATGATGCCATTCGTGAAATGCATCGAAGTGGCGTGCCAGCAAGTATAACTTTGGCTCAAGGAATTTTAGAGTCAGGTGATGGAAATAGTCCTTTGGCTAGGTATGCGAATAATCATTTTGGTATAAAGTGTCATTCAGATTGGAAGGGGCCAACCTTTATTCAAGACGATGATGAAAAAGATGAATGTTTTAGAAAGTATAAGAAGGTATTAGACTCGTACAGAGATCATTCTGATTTTCTTATGAAAAAGCGTTATGCCTTTTTGTTTGATTTAAAAATTACGGATTATAAGGGATGGGCCAAAGGATTAAAAAAGGCCGGTTATGCAACAAATCCAAAATATCCCGACTTGCTAATTCGAATAATTGAAGCGAATAATTTAGATCAGTATGACCGAGTAGAAGAGGGTAAACTGAATACAAAAAAGGAGCCTAAAGATAGAAACAAGGATGATCAAGATAACTCTGGTCAAAGTCGAAGAAAAGGTGAGCATACTGTTAAGCAACATGAAAATAATATCAAGTACATTGAACTAAAAGCAGGGGATAATATTCAAAAGCTTGCTGATGAGTTTTCTATGGGAGAATGGCAATTGTATAAATACAATGATTTAGAAAAAGGAGAGGAATTAACAACAGGTCAAATTTTATTCTTACAACCCAAAAGGGGAAGAGCTAAACAAGATTATCATACAGTAAAAGAGGGAGAAAGCATGTGGGATGTATCTCAACAATATGGAATCAAACTGAAAAAGCTTTATCGAAAGAATAGAATGGAAAAAGGAGAAAAAGTTAAAGCTGGCCAAAAGCTCTACTTGCGTAAAACGAAACCAGCTTCTTAACTTACCATTTCCAACCAATGGTTAGTATTAATCGATGAACATCTTGGTCAACCTGAGCAGCAGCATCAGAGGTTTGATACACAGGGTCAACACTTGATGAATTGGAAAGCATATAGGTCACATCAAAGTTGGTGTTGCCACTTCTAAAACCACCTCCCAAAGAATAGGTTTTTCGACTTTGATCAGGATTCAACGCTAATTCAGATGTGTTAAATGGGTTATCCTCGTAGCGAAAACCTCCTCTTACAACAAATGGGTTTAGCAAGTATTCTACACCAAATCGAATATTGTGTTTTCCTTGCATAATTTCTCGAATTGTATTGTTTTCAGCAGTATAGTTGTATTCAAAATTATTCTTGTCGTCAAAATTCATACTTGAATAATCCACATACTCATAATCAAAATTAAAAGCTGCTTTTTGCTGTAAAGTATAACCTATACTACCAATATATCTAAAGGGACTTCTAACTTTATATTCCCAATTGGAGAAAGTTTCTTGTTCTTGATCATATATCGTACCTTCTGAAAACTGAGATTCAGAATTGAAGCTATATTCTTCTCTTATTCCCCAAAATGTTGGAATGTGAATTGCTGCACCTAATCGTAAAGCTTGATTGACTTTATAAATTGCACCAAATTTAGCTGTAAAGCCGGTACCGCGAGCAATTAAATCAGTTCGTTCTTCATAATATACACCAACACTATCTTGGGGTAGTGCGGCAGGAGCATAGATGTAGTTTTCTGAAAAAGTTCGTTCTTCATCAAAGCTGGCACTTACAATACTAATTTGTGTTCCAAGATATAGTCGATCTTTAAAATTTCCTCCTACTGCAAAAAAGGTTTCATTCATACTGCCTTTTGATTTAACTCTTTCATTTTGAATAATGCTAGAAGTATTTGTTACCTCTCTAGCATAGGAGTTGTTAGAAGTTGGATTAATCATATAGTTCCAGTAGGCATGGGAAGCTCCAAATGGATAAGCAAATTCTTCAACATCAAGAACATCGGCTTGGTCGCTATTTAATTGAAAAACATAATCGTCAATAATGGAAGAGCCGTTTCTTGATTCTCCTTGGAAAATCAAATCATTGTGAAAACTTGCAAGTCTATTATAGCCAAAGGAAATTGAAAAGTTCTTCCATCCATTGGGGTCTCCTTTATAAGCTGCAACGTATGCAATATTGCTCAGATTAAAGTTTAGTTTTGAGTCTTCTGCTAAGTTGCTACGAAAATTACTTTCATTTATACCATAATTAAAAGCGGTACTAAAAGTAAATTCAGAATTCCGATAAACTCCTAAACCTGCTGGATTAATGGAAATTCCCGAAACTTCCCCTCCTAAGGCTCCAAATGAACCTCCCATAGCATTGAAACGAGCGGTTCCAAGATATTCATTTCGAGAGTATCTTAAAGCATCCGTATAATTTTGAGCAATTCCATGCCAAGCTGCAGCAAGTAGGGTGCTTAATATCAATAACTTTTTCATAGTGTCTTTTTTTATCTTCTTGATCTTGTTGAACGACTTGGAGTTGTACCTCCACCTCCGCCACCGCTACGGCTGCCACCAGAAGGAGTGTAGGTAGGCGTATTGTTGTAAGTTGGTCTAGAACGATTATAAGTCGGTGTACTCCTATTTTGTTGCTGATAAGTAGGATTGGTACGCTGAGGTTGAGTTCGGTTACTTCTATTATAGGTATTACTATTTGGTCTAGTATACGAAGGTGTACTTTGCTCATTCCTGTATGTATTAGAACGACTTGGCGTTGTATTGTTAGCCGGCTGAGTTTGCTCCTTTGGCTGATTAGAGTAGCTATTCGGAGTTGTACTTGGTTGATATCTGGCCGGCGTTTCTCTACTCGGTCTACTTTGTTCTTCATTGTTCGTAGTTGGAGTCGACTTTTGCTGAGTTTCTGTATTCGTTGTAGTTCTGCTTGGTCGAGTTCCATACTGCTCATTTGGAGTTTTTTCTCTGGCTTGAGTACCTGTTCCTCGGTTGGTTCTCGTGCTTGTTCCACTTCCATTTCTCGGATAAGTCGTAGAGCCACTATTTCCTCTAGGGGCAGTTATCTGTCTTCTTGCTGAATTACCATTTGATTCTCCTCCATAAAAGTTATTGCCATAATAGTTGGCATTGTTATAACCATGATGATATCCGGCCCAATAAGAGTTGTAGCCAAAACCTAAACCTGCATTCCAGGGAGAGTATGGATTATAATATCCCCATCTGTTCCAACCCCAATGTGGGTTGTAATAAGGAGAAAAGAATGGGTCGTAAAATGGATATGCATTTTGATAGGCAGAATAACCCCATCCAAAACCAACTCCAACTCCTACATTCCACCCAGACCAGCTATTCCATCCGATTGACAATCCGGTGCTTGGTACAAATGGATCCCAAAACTGATAGGTGCCATATAATGAAGGTCGAATAAAGAGTGGGTCATATGTGTAAAGAATTCGATCTCTTACATAAGGATCGTAAGTATTAAAACTTCTCACAGGAGAGTTTAACGAACGAACAGTTTGCGCATAATCTTCATCATAGTAATCTTCATTATTGTTGCTGTTGTTTATGGTGATATTGGTATTCCCACTCTGTTCTTGATTATTCTCGTTTTGTTCTGCTTCAGTATATCGGTTTTGATATAGACTTTGAGGGTAATCTTCTGACTTTTCATCCTCTGAATACCTGTTTTCATAACTTCCATCGTAACTGATATTATCAGATTTATTGAAGTCTTCTCTTGGGTTTTTCTGAACTTGTTTTACAGGATCGTTATTGGGATTGTAGTAAACATCATCAAAAGCATACGGTTTGTATGTTGAACATGCTGCGAGTAAAAGAGCTATTGCACTTAGTGTGGTAATTTGGAACGATGTTTTCATGATGCAGAATTTTCAATTTATATCATTCGCAAGACTTGTGAATTCAATACATTTGTCTTACGATTTTTTTTGAAGCAAATTTTATACCACAAATAATGGCTAAAGGAATAACAAGTAGAAGTGAAGATTATTCAAAATGGTACAATGAGATTGTTGAACGAGCAGATTTAGCAGAGCACTCTGCGGTTAGAGGCTGTATGGTGATTAAGCCCTATGGTTTTGCTATATGGGAAAAAATCAGAGACCAATTAGATCGAATGTTTAAAGAAACTGGTCATACTAATGCCTATTTCCCCCTATTTGTTCCTAAAAGCCTGTTTGAAGCTGAGGAGAAAAATGCAGAAGGGTTTGCTAAAGAATGTGCCGTTGTTACTCATTATCGTTTAAAAAATGATGAAGAGAATCCTGGAAAGTTAAAAGTTGATGAGCAAGCGAAATTAGAAGAAGAGCTTGTTGTAAGACCAACTTCAGAAGCTATAATATGGAATACCTATAAAGGTTGGATTCAATCGTATAGAGATTTACCTATTTTGGTTAACCAATGGGCTAATGTAGTTCGATGGGAAATGAGAACCCGATTGTTTTTGCGTACAGCTGAATTTTTATGGCAAGAAGGACATACAGCACACGCCACAAAAGAAGAAGCAATTGAAGAATCTATTAAAATGATGGGGGTTTATACTGATTTTGCTCAAGAATTTATGGCCATGCCAGTAGTACAAGGAGTGAAATCTGAAAGCGAACGCTTTGCAGGAGCTGTAGAAACCTATTGTATTGAAGCACTTATGCAAGATGGTAAAGCATTGCAAGCTGGAACATCGCACTTTTTGGGACAAAACTTTGCACAAGCATTTGATGTAAAGTTTACCGCAAAGGATGGTAAACAAGATTATGTTTGGGCTACCTCTTGGGGTGTTTCTACCCGCTTAATGGGAGCACTCATTATGACTCACTCTGATGATTTAGGCTTGGTTTTACCACCTAAATTAGCTCCTTTTCAAGTGGCTATGGTGCCCATTTATAAGGGAGAAGAACAAAGGCAAGAAGTGGTCTCTCATTTAGAGGCAATTAAAAAGGAATTAGAAGCTAAAGGTATTTCGGTTAAATTAGATGATAGAGATACCCACAAACCGGGTTGGAAATTTGCAGAGTATGAGTTAAAAGGAGTTCCAATTCGAATTGCTATGGGAGCACGTGATATAGAAAATGGTACGGTAGAAGTAGCGAGAAGAGATACCCTTGAAAAGAAATCTTACGACCGTAAGGATTTAGCCAATAAAGTAGAACATCTTTTAGAGAATATTCAGGATAACTTATATACTAAAGCGATAGATTATAGAGAAGAGATGAGCAATAAAGCAGATTCTTATGAAGAATTTAAAAAGCTCATTGAAAAGGGTGGATTTGTTTATGCACATTGGGATGGCACTGCCGAAACAGAGGAATTAATCAAACAAGAAACCAAAGCAACAATTCGTTGTATCCCGATGGATCAGAAGAAAGAAGAAGGGAAGTGTATTTATTCAGGAAATCCATCGAATGGAAGAGTGATTTTCGCGAAAGCTTATTAATTATGAAGGAAGAGAACACATTTGATAAAATCGTTTCAGTTGTTCAAGATAAAGCTTCTTTAAAGCAAGAAATCTATCGAAACACCTTATTAACTTTTGAGACATTTAAAAAGGAAGGTCAAGCCTTGATTGAAGAATTAAAGGGAAAGATGTCAACTTTTGATAAGGATGTAATTCTTGAGTTCACTGAAAAAGGTGAATTTGAGTTTCAGCTTAAAATAGGAGGGGATATTATTCTGTTTTACATGCATACCAATGTCTTTGATTTTGATAAGACTCATTCACTTTGGAAAACAGCTTATGTAAAATCAGATAGTAGTAGAACCTATTGTGGTATGATAAATATTTACAACTTTTTATCGGATAGTTTTAAATACAGTCGATTTGATGATAGTGGTTATTTAATCGGTAGAGCCTTTATTAATAAAGAGAATCACTTCTTTTTAGAAGGGAAGAGGCAGTTAGGATTTATCCATAATGATTTTGCTAGCGATACCATCGACCAGGCAGATATTAAAGAAGTCATACATCAAGCCGTACTTTACTCCATGGACTTTGACTTATTTGCTCCACCTTATAAACATGTACAGGAAATTAGTGTAGGACAACTGCTGCAAGAAGCTTCTGGTATGAGATTGAAAACGGCTAAAAGACTGGGTTTCAAGTTCAGTTTTGACGAAGAAGAAATGTTGTAAAAAAATTGCAAAAAAATATTTTATCAAATAAAACTTTTCTATTACATTTGCACTCCAATTTTTTGGAAAATATACGGTCCGTTCGTCTAGGGGTTAGGACGCCAGGTTTTCATCCTGGTAACAGGGGTTCGATTCCCCTACGGACTGCAAAATTAAAAAACTATGGCTAATCATAAGTCAGCATTAAAGCGCATCAGACAAACTAAGAAGAGAAACTTGCATAACAAGTATTATGCGAAGACGACTCGTAATGCAATTGCAGATATCAGAGAAACTGAAGATAAAAAAGCAGCTTCTGATAAGTTACCTAAGGTGGTAAGCATGATTGATAAGCTTGCAAAAAGAAATATTATTCATAAGAAAAAAGCAGCTAACTTGAAGTCAAAGTTGACGAAACACGTTGCAGCTCTTTAGAATTAATTTTGGTTAGAATTCAAAACCCTTTTGCAAAGCAAAAGGGTTTTTTTATGTCTCAATATTACATTGAACGCTAAGTGCTAGGGTATCTAAATTTAAACAAACCAAGTTACCTTGGCCTTTCGTTTGAATGTTTAAGCAACCATTATCGATATATAGTTTCCTTTTTCCTTTCTGAACACGTCGCATTATTTCTTTTAGCGGCTGAGGACTATGACCAACAACAATCTTTCGACCATTTAAATAACGTTTTTTGGCTTTAAAGGATTTGATGTGCATCATCGCTTGGGTATTTTCAAAAGGCAATGGGTTGGCAAAGTCAAAACCTGCATGTACTAAATAATAATCTTCCAAATCAAGGTAGTGAAAGCTTTTACTCAGCAGTTTAACATACCTTTTTCGAATATCAATTTCTTTATAGAGATTTTCAGATTTGGTAATTTGAAGAGCACGTTTGAGCTTGGCTTTACTTTTCTCTCTGGCATTCAATAATAGTTGTTCATGATTTCCACGAAGCAAAAAAACTTGATAATCTAATTTTTTCAGCTCAATGATTTTATCAAGAACTAAATGAGAGTTTTTTCCGCGGTTAACTACATCCCCTAATAAGTATAAATGATCTTCCTTCTGAAGTTGAATTTGTTGTAGCAAAGCTTCAAAAGTCTCGTAACAACCATGTATGTCGCTAATTGCCAGTCTTCGGCCTAAGGGTTTTTCTACTTTTAAAAATCGAATTTCTTTCATGAGTTCTCCTTTAAGGAGACACCACGAATTTATTTTGAATTTTTAATTTCTCACCCTCAATATGAAAAAAGTATACACCAGTTTTCCACGATGAAACATCAATAGCTATTTTTTCAGTGCCTCTAATAGTTGCACGACTTATAGACTTGGATATTTGCTGCCCTTGCACGTTGAAAATGCTAAGATTATATGTAGTTGCCTTGGGAACTTGAAACTCTATGGTTACAGATTCAGACGCAGGATTTGGAAAAACCTTAGCTTGATTAATTTCATTATTCAACTCGTTTTCATTGATTCCAATGGCTCGTTGATTAAATACAGCATCAGCAGAATCGCTATAGAGTTGCACTTGACTTAAACTTTCCCCAACATTTATTGAAAAGGAAATAAGGATACTACTGTCTACTTCTAAATCAAATGGTCCTATTGAATTTACATCTAAGATGTCATTTCCACCATTTGACGTAATTCCTGCACTATCTCTTTGACTGCTTAAACAAAGGTATTTTAATGAATCGGAGAATCCATTTCCAATATAAATTCCGCCTTCTCCGCTAGCTGTATTGTCAATCGCATAGTGTTTGCTAGCTAAACTCCCAAGTGGCCTTACGCCAATGTAAATGGAAGTATCTGTGGAGTAACTAATCCCCATTGACCGGCTTGTATCATAGCCTATTTTATTAGTCTGGAAATTGGCAATATCCCAGTCTAAAAACATGCCACCATACAAATCCTTAAGTGTTGAATCACCAACATTCTTAATTAAATAGGTATAGATGACCGAATTATAGAGTGAGTCTATGTCAAATACAAAGTGTTGTTCAAGGATTTCTAGCTTAGGATTTTGATAGTTTGGGTAAACGTATTTGGTTGAAATTTCTGCTTTAGCTTTAGCTGGAAATTCTTTTAGGTTTACCAATGTTCCTTTTGAAAAATCATTGTCAATCCCTGAATCAGAGCGGAATTTGTCAGCCACTTCAGATGGTGAAATACCTATTGCAAACCCACCTTCAAACAAGAGCGACGGACCGCTTTTGTAAATAATTCCTTTTCCTAAATTAGATGCTTCTCCGGAATAGCCAATTGTAGCATCACTGCTAAAGGTGATTTCAAGATTATTTTCTTTGAGGGTTATAAAATCATTGTTAACAATGGTGCTTAGGTGTTGCCGATATGTATTTCCATTGGCTTGAATTTGCAAAAGAAAATCTACTGATTCGTTAAACCCAACACCATAAGGAATAAGAAAACTAAAGGGCATATTATCATTTCGAATGGAATCACCATTACTTAAGTTTCCAATATTAAATGAGGCTTGTAATGGAGTGGCATTCCCTTTTAAGGCAATAAGTTGAACAGAAACCCCTGTAGCATTTGCTAGATAATTTTTAAACGTTCCAAAAATTCTAAGGGTGTCCCCATTGATAAATAATTCATCATTTCGATCTGTTATGGTATAATTTTCAAATACAATTCCACTTGGGTTTTCAGTAAGAGCTCGATACATATTCACGCGCCCATTGCCCAATTTATCTTTGTATTGTGCTTGGTTGATCCCCTCGATATTATCAGCAGTATTTTTTAACAAAATCGAAATTTGTTTAGCCGTATAATTTGGGTATTTAGATTTAACCAAAGCAGCACAACCTGCAACCACCGGTGCTGCCATAGAAGTGCCACCATTGTATTGATAACCTCCAATCGCATTGCAAGTCCACATATCTTCTCCAGGAGCAAATAAGTCTACGTAGTAACCATAATTCGAACTTTCCTTTAAAGTGTCTCCTGGAAGCAGAGATCCAACCGATAAAACATTTTCATAGGCAGCTGGATAAAAAATGGTATCAGCCCCATTGTTACCAACTGCACCAATGACTAATGCACCTTTGTTTAAAGCGCAATAATTGACAATGTCTTGGGCAAATGAAGAATAGAAAAAACTACCCCAAGAATTATTAATAATATCAGCGCCATGGTCAGCTGCATAGATCATTCCTTCATAAGCATTTGCTAAACTGCCCGTATTTTCATCTTCAATTTTAACCATGAGCAGTTTGGTATTAAAACCACAGCCACTTATGCCAATGGTATTGTCCGTAGAAGCACTAGCAATTCCTGCTACATTGGTTCCATGACCAAAAAAACTGATGTCTACATTATTATTGTTGTTGGCGGCATTCCATCCATAAAAATTGTCAATGTAGCCGTCATTATCATCGTCAATGCCATTAATTGGGTCATCGTAATTATATTGATAGGAATCGACCAAATCAGGATGGTCAATATCAAATCCGGTATCTACAATTCCAATAACTACAGAAGTATCTCCAGTTTCAATGTCCCAAGCATCAAAAGCTTGAATAGCTTGTAAATACCATTGTTTATAATTCTGTGTGTCACTTGGTGTATAGGCAAGCTCATTCGGGTAAATTAATTCAGCGTAAGCAATTTCTTGGTGTTTTTTTAAATCGTTTACTAGTTTTAAAGCCGACTTTGCATCTAAATTTTGGATTTGATAAATGGTACTTAAATCAACTTTAGAGTTAGATTTTTCAGCTTTATGATTAGGGAAAACTTTGGTGTACTTTACAGATGGGAAAGACTTTAATGTGTTCTCCAAACTTTTAATTTGAATGGAGTTTGCCTTGCAGTTTTTAGCTTGTTCTCTTTTAACTTTAAAAACAAGCTTTTCGAATTGGTTTTGTTGTCCAAACAATGAAGCTGAGAACAACATAATTAGTAGAGATATATAGAAGTTTAATTTCATCGAATAATAATCAAAGGGTTCTGCAGATAAGTTTCGTTGCCAATAAGCTCTATAATATAGTAGCCATTTTTAAATTGACTTAATGGGATTTGAAATAATTGTTCATTGGCAATAAATGTTTTGTCAAATAATACTTTTCCATTTAACTCAAGAATTCTTATTTGCTCAAGTGGCGTATCTGTTCGAATGGTGACAAAATCTTTTGCTGGGTTTGGAAAAATGCTTGTCTTTATTTTAATATTTGACTCAAGACCAACTGTTTGAACATGTAAAGTGTCCGAATTATTGGAGCAGTTTTGAAGGCTCGTAGTTGTTACAAAGTAGTGTCCTAATTGGCTGACATATAGTTTGTTTGAATTGGCTGAGGGAATTGGGAATTGATTGTAATACCATTGGATTTGGCCATTTGCATTGGTATACAAGGTGTCACCAATTTGTGAAATACTTGGTTTTAACGGTAGTGGGTGAACGGTTAAGATTAAACTGTCTGTTCGGTCTCTACAGCCATTGCTATTCCATACTTGAGCAAAGTAAGTGCCAGAGGAATCTACCGAAATACTTTGAGTAGTGTCATGGGTGTTCCACAAATAGGTGCTCAAATTTATTGGTGCTGAAACCATGAAGCTATCATTCTCACAGATTTGTGCTGATTTTTGGCTTAAAGAACTGCTAAATACCTCATTGCTGATTAATTGATAAGCATTTGCTTTACCATATCCCCATTGAGGGTTCGGTAGGTTTTGTGTGAAATTGTCCGTGCGGGCACTAGCTATTATTTTAGCTTTGATTTGCTGGTAGTCAAGCTGTCCGCATTTCTCCAATAAAAGAGCTACCATACCTGCTACCGTTGGCGATGCCATTGAAGTTCCACCATTTCTATAGTGCAAACTATCTTGCGATACTTTGGATGGATTGCTATTCATGGCAAATTGAATGGTGGCTAATCTACCTGCCGAAAAGGTGTAATCTCCTGCTGAAGAAATATCTGGTTTTAAGTAGCCTAAACGGTTGGGTCCAAGACTTGAGTTTTGACTGATTTGACCTGGGGTTACTCCAACCTGATTAAATATACCTCTTACATCTGTGTAAGTGCTACGATTAACATAATTACCCACTGTAATCACTGAGGGAAGGCAGGTAAAACTACTAACCATGGTTTGCAACGTGTCGGGGCGAACGTATTTTGACATTTCTGGCCATTGGCTAATAGTTGGTAAATTGCTATTAACTATTGTTGAATGTCTTAATAAAGCAAATGAGGACCAAATGTCTACATCGCCTGTACCTGTTGTTTCAAATCTAAAATTATACTGACCACTATCGGGATTTACAATGGCAACTTCTAGTTTATACCTGCCTTGAGATTCTGAAACAAATGTGGTGATGTCAGCCAATTTGTTGCCTGAAAAACTCATGATAGAATCAGCAAAAAGCTGATTTACTCGATTTTTCGCTTGAGCAAAAGCAGTTCGCCCACGAAATTCAAAGCTATTTCCAGTAGCACGATCAGCACCAATTGAAAATTGCATTTGATTAAAATCAGCGGTATCCGACCAAGCTTCAAAGTAAACGCCACCTAAGCCAGAAAACATTTGAGGGTGATTTTCAAACCAAGTAAATAAAGTGTCGTTGTTAGGGCTTTGTCTTAAGTGAAATGGAAATTGAGCTGCATTTCCTGCTGCACAAACAAAAGCTCTACCACTTTTTTGCTTGATTAATAGGTCAATCATTCTTGCAGCTATGTCAAGCCCATCATGCGAGCCAATGTAAGTACCAATACTTGCATTTACTACAGCTGGGATTCCTAAAGAGTCAGCTTTTTTGAAGATGTAATCCGTTGCTTCAACTACAGTTTGAAGCCAGTTGGGTTTGTTAAAATCAGTAGCAACACTTACAATATGAACATCTGGAGCTATTCCTTTAAACTGTCCAGTCGCATTGCCATTTGAAGCAGCAATGCCAGTTACATTTGAGCCATGACCATTTTCTGAAGCTTTATCATCATGCGTGCATTGTAAATTGTTAATATGCGTTGAGTCCCACTCAATCCCATAGAAATAATTGCTTGGTTGATACTGAGGATTGTATGCAACCCCTTGGTCCCAAATGTGTAAAATTCTCGTTTTACCTGTTGAATCTTTAAAGTCACCATGTTGCCACTCTATTCCAGAATCAATAACTCCTAATAAAACATTCTTTCCGGTATACTCTTCTCGTATTGGACTTTGCAATTGATGAACTAAGTCTGTTCTTGTTTGAATAAGCATGGTATCGTTTAGTGCCTTTCCAGGAGTTAAACTAAAATCAACCGCATTTATACTTGGATGGTTGCAAAATGCTTCAACTTGACTTGCAGGGATATCAATGGAGTAAAATGGAGGTAGGGCTAATCGAATTCTTCCATTCTTCTCAGCAATCGTCTGTCGAATAAATTCTGCCTCACCTTCAATGAGCAAGGGTACCAAATCGTCGTCATTGACTTGACTCAAATAGAATCTTAAGTCATGATTTATTTTACTTATAGTTTGAGCTTGTGAATGCAAGAAAATAAATACACACAAAGCAAAAAGAAAATAATACCTATTGTAATGTTTCATAAAAAGGAATGTCTTCTAAAAACACAAATGACTTATTAGTCCAATCCACTTTGGCACAACAATGTTGTAAACCATTGCTTACTAATAAATAAGGTAGTTTAAAATTAAGGTTATATCTTGATACTTGGTCTAATGTAGCTTGAGTGATTTCAATATGAGGTGCTTTACACTCAATCAACATGATTGGTGTCGCATTTTTTTTATACACTAAGCCATCAAACCTTTTTTGCAAACCATTTATTTTTAAACCTCTTTCAACCGCAATTAGGCCTTTGGGGTAATTTCTTTCTTGAATAAGAAATTGAATCAAATGTTGACGAACCCATTCTTCTGGGGTTAAGACGAAGAATCCACCTCTGATGGCGTCAAAAATTTTTGTTTTTTTGCCCTCTTGAATTATTTTAAAGTTATACGAAGGGAAGTTCAGTGCTTTCATTCAATGCAAAAGTAGCGACACAAATTTGAAGTATTCACAAATCATACAAGACCTTAAAAACAAAGTCTATCATCCCATCTATCTCTTGTATGGCGAAGAAGAGTTTTTTATTGATCAAATTTCTGATTTCATTGAGCACAAAGTGTTGGATGAGGCAGAAAAGGAGTTCAACCTTTCTGTTTTGTATGGTTTAGAAACCGATGTTCTTTCTTTGATTTCAGCCGCTAAGCGTTTTCCTATGATGGCTTCTTACAATGTAATTATTGTAAAAGAAGCTCAGTCACTTTCTGGAATTGGCGAGTTGGCGACTTATGTAAAAAATCCTTCTCAAACTACAATTTTGGTGCTCAATCACAAGCACAAAAAGCCTGATGGTAGATCAGAGTTTATGAAGTTGATGAAGAAACAGGGAGTCTGTTTCGAATCAAAAACCTTGTACGAGAATCAGGTAGTTTCATGGATTGAAGAGTACTTGAAGGCAAAGGGATTTACCATTAGTCCAAAGTCCGCACAGCTTATTGTAGAAAACCTTGGAAATAGTTTAAGCAAGATTACTAATGAGTTGGATAAACTAACCATTAGTATTTCAGGGACTAGCCATATAGAAGATAAACACATTGAGGAAAATATTGGAATTAGTAAAGATTACAATGTGTTTGAGTTGAATAATGCATTGGGAAATCGAGATGTTTTAAAAGCAAATACCATTATCAATCACTTTGGAAAAAATCCACAAGATTTCCCACCAGCTGCCACTTTACCAATGGTTTATAACTTCTTTTCAAAGGTCTTATTATATCATACCGTAGCTAAAGAGGCTAATAATATAAAAGCTTCTAAGTTGGGCGTTAATCCATTTTTCTTGAAAGACTATGCTGTTGCAGCAAGAAACTATTCTGTGAAAAAGATTGCCAGAATTATAAGTTCACTACGAAAAGCAGATACACGTTCAAAGGGAATTGGAAATGTTGAAACAGAAGCACAAGATTTGTATAAGGAATTAGTATTTGAAATTTTGCATTGATTAGGCAACAAATAATAAGGATGCTTTGTCTTGTTAACATTCTTAAACATTGGCTTTAGTTATATTTGTCGCCTTATTTTAGTCCTATGAAGCAAAAGTTCCTTTTAACAACTCTACTTTTTTCACTTTTTTCGTTTAGTATTATTGCACAAACAGGCTCTGTAAGAGGGTTTGTTTATATAGAAAAAACAGGGGAGCCAGCCATTTTTACCAATGTCTTTTTAAAGGGAACCACATACGGAACATCAACCGATGATAACGGTTACTTTAATTTAAGTCGTATTCCCATTGGAAAATATACCTTAATCGCTACTTCTATCGGATTTGATACTGCGAAAGCTGAAGTTGAGATTACCAAAGCCGATGATATTGTTGATCAAAAGTTATTCATCAATGAATCAACCATAGAACTTCAAACGGTAACTATTTCTGCTGAAAAACAAGAAGCACAGACCAATGTAAAAATGTCGGTGACTAAACTGACTCCCAAAGAAATTCAAAAAATGCCCGCTATTGGTGGTGATCCTGACTTAGCGCAATACTTACAGGTTTTACCTGGTGTAGTTTTTACGGGTGATCAAGGAGGGCAATTGTATATTCGTGGAGGTTCGCCGATTCAAAACAAAGTGCTGTTAGATGGGATGATTATTTACAATCCATTTCATAGTATTGGTTTGTTTTCCACTTTTGATACCGACATTTTAAAAACTGCAGACGTTTATACTGGTGGCTTTTCAGCAGAATATGGAGGAAGAATTTCTTCTATCATGGATATCAAAACAAAAGATGGAAATAAACAACGATTATCAGGAAAATTAACGAGCAATACATTCGGTTCAAAGGTTTTATTAGAAGGGCCACTTTCTAAAGCCAAAGCAAAAGGCGGTGGAAGTAAGTCGTTTATCTTTTCTGCAAAATCTTCTTATTTAGATCGCTCTTCTGATATTTTCTATGACTATGTAGATACAGCTGGACTTCCCTACAGCTTTACAGACATTTATGGTAAAGTTTCATTGAATGGAAGTAATGGTAGCAAAGTAAGTTTCTTCGGATTTAATTTCAATGATCAAGTAGATTATGAAAATGTAGCCGGTTTTGAATGGAATCAGTATGGTGGTGGAACCAATTTTGTATTAATTCCTGCACGTTCCACGGTGCTTATAGATGGTACCATTGCTTTTACCAACTATGAAATTGAAGCTAAAGAAGCGGAGCAAACAGCTGCCGTTAGAGATCGAAGAAGTTTAATCAATGGTTTTAATGCGGCCATGAATTTTTCCAATTTCAAAGGAGAAAATGAATCCAAATTTGGGTTTGAGATTCTAGGTTTCAAAACGGATTTTTCATTTGTTAATAGTGTTGAACAAAAAATCGAGCAAATTCAAAATACCACTGAAATTGCAGCCTATTTACAATATAAATATGTATTTGGAAAATTGATAGTAGAACCCAGTTTTAGAATGCATTATTATGCTTCTTTATCTGCCTTTTCTCCTGAACCTCGATTGGGGTTCAAATATAACCTAACAGACGACCTAAGAATAAAAGGTGCTGGAGGATTGTATTCTCAAAACTTATTAAGTGCTACATCAGACCGTGATGTAGTTAACTTATTTTATGGCTTTTTATCTGGTGATGATAATTTGCAAGATGAGTTTACTGAAGAAAATGGTACAACTCGAAAAATCAATGATGAATTGCAGAAAGCGAGACACGCCATACTTGGAGTGGAATATGATTTAACGAGCAGAATTACCTTGAATGTGGAAGGATATTACAAGTGGTTTAATCAGCTGACTAACATTAACAGAAATAAACTTTACGATGATAATGCGACCAACAGCGATGTTCCTGATTACCTTAAGAAGGATTTTATTGTGGAGTCTGGAGACGCTTATGGTGTTGATTTTACCTTAGAATATGAAACCAAAAGAGCTCGAATTTGGGCCGTATACTCTTTAAGTAAAGTAGAAAGATGGGACGGTTTGCAAGCTTACCATCCCATTTTTGATCGAAGACATAATGTAAACTTGGTAGGTTCTTACACATTTGGTAAAGAATTTCAATGGACGGTTGATGCACGCTGGAACTTTGGTTCAGGCTTTCCGCTTACTCAAACCACCGGATTTTATGAAAGCTTGACTTTCCAAGGAAGTATCGGGCAAGATTACACCACTCAAAATGGTGAGCTTGGAATTCGATATGCCGATTTAAATGGAGGAAGATTACCATCTTATCACCGATTTGACCTTTCCATAAAACGTAAATTCATTCTCGGAAAGAACACAGAGTTAGATGCAACAGCTAGTGTTACCAATGTGTACGATAGAGATAATATCTTCTATGTGAACCGAGTAACCTTTGATCGAGTGAACCAATTACCTATCCTTCCAAGTGTTGGTTTAAGCTTTAAGTTTTAAGCTTAAAAATAGTTTTATACCAAGGGCAATTACCTTAATTTTGCGCACAGTTTTATTCGAATTTAACTGTCGCTTATTCCATGCCTGACACTAAAACAAAGTACATATTCGTAACCGGAGGAGTTACCTCTTCTCTAGGTAAAGGAATTGTATCAGCTTCATTAGCCAAACTTCTTCAATCAAGAGGTTATTCGGTTACCATCCAAAAATTAGATCCTTATATTAATGTGGATCCAGGAACATTAAACCCATACGAGCATGGGGAGTGTTATGTAACGGAAGATGGTGCAGAAACAGATTTGGATTTAGGGCATTATGAGCGATTTTTAGATCGTAAAACTTCTCAGGCCAATAATGTAACTACAGGCCGAATTTACCAGCACGTTATTAATAAAGAACGTGAAGGAGCTTATCTTGGTAAAACGGTTCAGGTTATACCTCATATTACCGATGAGATCAAACGAAGAATTCGTCTGCTTGGTAAAACAGGAGAGTATGATATTGTAATCACTGAGATTGGTGGAACGGTTGGTGACATTGAGTCTTTGCCATATATTGAAGCCGTAAGGCAGCTCAAATGGCAGCCTGAAATTGATAGCATTGTCATTCATTTGACTTTGGTACCTTATCTATCTACTTCAGGAGAGTTAAAAACGAAGCCTACACAGCACTCAGTTAAGCAATTGCAAGAGAGTGGGGTGCAAGCTGATATCTTGGTTTTACGCACGGAGCAATCTATTTCTGAAGATATCAAACGTAAAGTAGCTTTATTCTGTAACATTTCTGAAGATGCGGTAATCGAGTCTACGAATGCAGAAACCATTTACGATGTGCCACTTATGATGCAAAATCAGAAGTTGGATCAAGTGGTTTTAAAGAAGCTAAATTTATCTAGTGAAAATGAGCCTGACATTGATGAATGGAAGCGCTTTTTGCACCGATTGAAAAATCCGCAAAAAGAAGTTTGTATTGGTTTAGTCGGAAAGTACATTGAGTTAAAAGACTCTTACTTATCGATTCATGAGTCTGTTGTTCATGCCGGAGTTCACAACGATACGAAGGTGAAGATTGAATGGATTCATTCCGAAAGTTTGAGCAATGAAAATGTGGAAGAGCATCTTAAGAATTTAGATGGTTTAATCGTAGCTCCAGGTTTTGGCGAAAGAGGAATTGAAGGAAAAATTTCCGCGGTTAAATATGCTCGTGAGAATAAGATTCCCTTTTTAGGAATTTGTTTGGGCATGCAATGTGCCGTGATTGAATTTGCTCGAAATGTCGTTCATTTAAAAGAAGCCCACACGGCTGAGATTAATCCGAATGCAAAGGACCCAGTTATTTATTTGATGGAAGAGCAGAAGGATATAACCGATATGGGAGGTACCATGCGTTTAGGAGCTTATGAATGTTCCTTAAAAGAAGATAGTATTGCGCGAAAGGCCTATGGCGAAGAATTAATTACTGAAAGGCACAGACATCGTTTTGAGTTTAACAACCAATACCAAGATGCCTTTGAAAAAGCCGGCATGACTGCTACTGGAGTTAATCCCAAAGGTGGTCAGGTTGAGATTGTAGAAAATACTAATCATCCTTGGTTTGTGGGAGTTCAATTTCACCCAGAATATAGTAGTACCGTTTTAAACCCGCATCCATTATTTATGGCTTTTATACAAGCGGTTAACGAAGAAAAGAAATAGCAGATTTAGAGAGAAAGCCTTTATGGATAAGAATACGTTTATAGGATTATTACTAATTGGAGCCATTATTATTGGCTTTAGCATTTACAATGCCCCATCTGAAGAAGAAATAGCCTTTCAGCAAAGAAGAGCAGATTCCATTGCTCAATTAGAAGCAGAAAAAGAAGCCTTGATTCAAGAGCAGACTGTTCAAAAGGAAGCGCAGTTGGTTCAAGCAGATACCACCCAAGTTGTGGACACCAATCAAGTTGCCCAAACAAATGGAGATTCGGTAAAACAAGCACAAAATGTGCAACTTTTTGGTGTTTTTGCCCAAGCCAATTCCGAAGAAGAAAATGAGTTTACTGTAGAAACAGATTTGCTAAAACTGAACTTTTCAAACAAAGGTGGACGAATTAAATCGGCTATTTTAAAGGATTACCAAACTTATTCTGGTGAGCCTTTGGTGTTGTTTGATTCAACAACCAAGTTCAATTTAAACTTTTTTACAAGAGATAATAAGAACATATACACCGATGAATTGGTGTTCCGAACCGAGAATACTGATATGACGCTTAGTGGAGAAGAAGAGCAAAAAATCATTTTCACACTGGCTATAAACAATGAGCAATACATTGAGTATATCTACACCATTAAGGCGAACGATTACATGCTCGACTTTGACATCAATTTGGTAGGTATGGACCAAGTGGTGGATATGCGAAGTGGAGAGTTGTACTTGAATTGGGTAATGAATACTCCAAATCAAGAAAAGAGCTTGAAACAACAGCGGGATGCAACCACCATATACTATAAGTACAAAGAGGAAGATGTAGATGATTTAGGTGCCATGTCTGATGAAAAAGAAGACTATGAAGCGGCCATCAAATGGGTTTCGTTCAAGCAGCAATTCTTTAACATGGCGCTTATTGCTGATGAGCATTTTGATAAGTCCAGAGGTTTTATGCAAACTGAGACTGATGAAGGCAGCACTGACTATGTAAAAACACTGACCACTGCTTTAACCATTCCTATAAGTGGTAATCGACTAGAGAGCTTTGGCATGAATATATACATGGGGCCAAACCGTTATAAAATTTTAAAGCAATACGACATAGAATTACAGAATATTATTGATTTAGGTTGGGGAATTTTTGGTTGGGTAAACCAAATTGCGGTTATCCCAGTTTTCAACTTCTTGGATGGCTTTAATATGAGTTACGGAATTATCATCCTTATCTTAACCATACTTCTAAAACTAGTCTTATCTCCCATTACTTACAAAACCTATATGTCAGGTGCGAAAATGCGCGTACTGAAGCCGGAGATTAATGAGATTAATGAAAAGTACAAGGACGACGCTATGAAAAAGCAGCAAGAAATGATGAGCTTGTATCGTCAAACTGGGGTAAACCCATTGAGCGGTTGTATTCCTTTGTTGATCCAAATGCCCATTTTAATTGCCATGTTCCGCTTTTTCCCTGCTTCTATCGAGCTGAGACAAGAGAGTTTTTTATGGGCAGATGATCTTTCTACTTACGATTCAATTTATGATTTTCCGAATGGGTTTACTTTACCATTCTATGGTGACCACATCAGTTTGTTTACGCTTTTAATGGCCATTTCCATTATGCTGTATACCAAAATGAATAGCCAAATGAGCATGGCGGCAACCCAAGAAGGACCGATGGCACAACAGATGAAAATCATGATGTATTTCATGCCGATTATGATGTTGTTTTTCTTCAATAATTATTCCGCGGGATTGAGTTACTATTACTTCTTGGCCAATATTATTTCTATTGGACAAACTGTTCTGATTCGAAAGGTATTTATCAACGAAGATGCTATTCGTGCGAAAATTGAAGCGAATAAAAAGAAACCCAAGGCGAAGAAAAAGTCAGGTTTTCAAAAGCGCTTAGAAGAAATGGCCAAACAAAAGGGCATGCAGCCACCGAAACGCTAAGACAATTAATAATTACCTCTGCCTTCGCATTGCTTTGAGTTCTTTTCTTTCTCGATACTTTTTGGCAAAAGCCAAAGCATTAGATATGAAAAGCAAATGAAACTTACATTTCATTACTATTTATTGGCAACAAATTTGCTACCTTGCCTGCAAATTCTCTGAAAATGAAAAAGATTTTAATACTCTGTTTTTTAGGTATTGCACTTTGGGCGTGTAACAATTCCAAAAAGGTAAAGGCCGAAACTGTTGAACAAGAAGCTGCGGATACTCATTTGCAAGAGCCAGAGCCGGAAAGCAAACATTTACTAGAACGATCTCAAAGCAAACTGTCAGATAGTTTGTTTGCACGTATACAGCGCACGGCTTGTTTTGGGCGTTGTCCCATTTATACCTTGAGTGTTTATGAAAGTGGTTATGTGGAATATCGAGGTGAAAAATGGGTGGAACGAGAGGGCTTGTTTTACGCTTTTGTTGATCAAAAAAAGTTGAATGAATTATTACAGGCAGCAAAAGACGCCCAGTATTTTGAAATGGAACATGCTTATGATAATAAGAATGTTACAGATTTGCCTTCAACCATTACTACTGTAAAAGGAGAAACAGGCTTTCATATTGTGGTTAATCGGATAAATGCGCCAGAAGAATTGAACAACTTTGCCAATCGTTTTGATGAAATATTTAAGGATTTGGAATGGAAAGAAAAACCCATTGAATAGATTCAAAACCATATTTAGGCAAGATTCGTTTATCTTAAAAACAATTCATGAGTAAACTACAAATTGGAGATTGCATTCCAAGCTTCAGCTTAAAAAACCAAGAAGGTGAAGATGTTTCAATATCCGCGCAAGATGGAAGGGCGAGAATTATTTATTTCTATCCTAAAAATGAAACTAAAGTGTGTACTGCAGAAGCTTGCAACTTTAGAGATTGGTACGATGAGTTTTTACAATTGGGCTATCAAGTAATTGGAATTAGCAGTGATTCAGTAAGCTCGCACCAAAAGTTTAAAAGTCGCCACCAGTTGAATTTTGAATTGTTAAGCGACCCAAACGGGAAGGTGAGGAAGTTGTTTGGAGCCACAACTTTGTTTGGAATTCTTCCTCAAAGAAGCACTTTTGCTATTGACAAAAATGGAGTAATTCTTCATCGTTATGATGCACTCTTTGAATCAGACAAACACGTCGATGAAATGTTGGAAGTGATTAAGAAAGCTTAAAGCGTTTCGTTGATTAACTTTTTAATGTCTTTATTGTCACCATAAATAACCATAATGTCATTTTCTTCCAAAACGGTTTTTGGTGAGGCAACACCTTGTACTTGATTCACATCGTGGTTAACCCCCAAAAGATTTTTTTCTTCTCTTTTTTTAATCGTGGTTAAAACCACCAAATTGTGTTTTCTTCTAAAGCCTACTTCTTGCAAGGTTTGGCCGTAGTATTTTTTAGGAACACTGATTTCTACAATAGAAAACTGACTGCTCAACTCAAAAGATTCTACTACCCCTTTCATGCACAACTTTTTGGCCCATCTTTCGGCCGTTTCTTCTTCAGGGTGTACAATTTCGTCTACCCCAATAGCTTCAAGTACATTTTCATGCAATGGTGTAATGGCGCGACTAATTAAGCGTTTTACTTGCAGGTTTTTAAGAATAGCTGTAGTCATAATGTTGGCACCTTGATCTTCACCAATTGCAACAATAACTACATCGGTATCTTTTAATGGCAAACCGGAAACGATAACCTGATCCGTTGAATCCAAACAAACTGTATGCGTAATCTTTTCTTTTAGCGCATCTACTTTGTCCATATTATTATCAACCCCAATCACTTCATTCCCTTGCTCAGTCAGTTTTTGACCTAAAGATGAACCAAAATTTCCTAAACCAAATATGATGTATTTCATGCGCTAAAATTAGTTGATTAAGATTTCTTCTTTAGAATATCGATAATTTTTATATTTCTCTTTTCGAACAATGGCAATCAAGATAGATAGCATACTTACTCGACCTATAAACATCATTAGAATAAGTACGCCTTTGCTGGCTTCGGTAAATTGATTGGTAATGCCCACACTAAGCCCAACTGTGCTGTAAGCAGAGAAGCATTCAAAGGCAATGCTTAGCAGGTCTTTTTCAGGATCTAGAATAGCAATGGAGAAAATGCCCATACCAATGATTACTAAAGATAAACTGATAATGGCAAATGCACGCCGGATGGATATTTCAGCAATTTCTCTTCTAAAAATTTCAATGCGATCTTTTCCTTGAGCCAAGCTCCAAAAATTTAAGGTGGCAATGGCAAAAGTGCTTGTTTTTATTCCACCTCCTGTGGAAGCAGGTGATGCACCTACCCACATGAGAAGGAAGATAAGCATGATGGTAGAGAAGTTTAAGCTACCAATATCGACAGTATTAAATCCGGCCGTTCGTGGAGTAGCTGCACTAAAAACTGCGGTGACAATTTTTCCAAATGTATTGTGCTCTGCTAATGAGTTATTATACTCAAACAAAAAGAAAATGGTACTACCTACAACTAAAAGTATCGTACTGGTTATTATTACAATTCTAGAGTTTAGGTTAACTACCCAAGGTACATTTTGCGGACCTCTTTGCTCTTTTAAGACAAATGGTATAAACCGGTCTTTTACAAGATGCTTGACATAATTGTACAAGTTAAAAACGATAGGAAATCCCAATCCGCCAATGATAAAAAGAAACATCACAATGATTTGAAGGGGATAATTAAATCGGAATCCAACTTCAAATAAACTGTTGGTTAAAGTTGAAAAACCGGCATTACAAAAGGCAGAAATGGAATGAAAAACAGAAAAGTATGCCCGGTCTATAAAAGAAGGAATCATACTTTCTTGAATGTTTGAAAAGATGAAAAGTGCGCCTAACAATTCAATGGAAAAGGTTACTATGATAATTTTTCGAAGCGTATGAAACACTTCTCCAAGCTTTTCGGAAGATGTCATATCGCTTAGCATCAATTGATTTTCATAGCTGGTTCCTCCTCTAAAAAAGTAGCTAAAGTAACTAGCAATGGTCATGATACCTAGACCACCTATTTGTATAAGAATAAGAATAATACTTTGACCAAAAACCGTGAAATGGGTAGCCGTATCTACCACAATTAAGCCTGTTACACAAACCGCAGAAGTAGAAGTAAACAAAGCATCTAAAAAGCTTATGGGGTAATTCGTCGCATTGGGCAGCAAAAGCAAGCCTGCACCTATTAAAATAATTCCCATAAAGCTGAGAATGAATAATTGTGCTGGATTAAAAAAAGCACGGCTAAAGTTTATTTTTAAGGCAGAAAACTCACGGATAAAAACTAGAAGAAGCGCCAAGTATAGCCAAGCGGCTTCGTCTAAAAATGAGAGATAATTCCAATTGAGTTTACTTAAGTACGGCTGAATCAATAAGCCAGTAAAATAAATTACACTGAAAAGGTCAAAACCGAATACTCGAAAGGGAGGTCTTTCTTGTTTTTTTAGGTAGCGGGCAACCGTTGAAGCGATTCCAACAAAAAGTGTAATCTGATACAACCAACTTAAATAGCTGTCTTGCTTGCTGTTTTGATTAAATCCAAAATCATAAATGATTGCTAAGAAGCAAGATAGGCTTATGAAAAAAGGAATGAGGCGTAAGTTCCTTTTAAGTTGTTGTGAGTTTTGACTAAAGTCCAAAAGCGTAAATAATAAGAGGGCAAATTTCTCCTTTTTGACTAAACTCCAAACAAATGGTCAAAAAAAAGCCTCACCAATCTGGTGAGGCTTGCTTTATTAACTAACAACTTAATGCTACCCTTGGATAGCTCCTACCTTAAATTTTACAGTAAATTCATCGTAAATCATTCGATCTCCTAAACCTTCAAAAAATTTACCCGAACCATACTTGATGCTATATTTTGTGCGATCAATATTAGCTTCACCAATGGCTACTAATTTTTTACCTTCCATTTTAACGGTTGTTGGAATTTCAATAGGGTGAGTAATTCCTTTAATGGTTAATTCACCATGAATAATATAGGTATCGCCTTCTTTATGGCTTACTGAATTGATTTTTAAAACTGCTGTTTGGTGTTCTTCAACGCCAAAGAAATCTGGTGACATTAAATGACCTTTCAGTTTAGCATTGGTTTCCGCATCTTTAATGTCTTCTACAGTTATGGTTTGCATATCAATGGTTATTGTCCCTGTAGAAATCATCCCATTTTCAACTACAACTTCTCCATCTTTTAACTTAATAGAGCCATTGTGCGCCCCACTTACTTTTTTTCCAACCCACTCTAATGAACTTAAATCATTGTCTACTTTGTATGTGGTCGCTTTTGGACCGCCAGCCATAACTGCTACAGAAAGGGCTAAGGCAAATAATGTGCTTAATATGTTTTTCATGTTTTTAATATTTGCCACAAATATATGTATATACATTTAATGTTTTTACATCTAAGTTAAAATTTGCAATTTAATTTTATGTTAATTTTTTGTAACCTCCCTATATTATGAACGTAAACTCTGTTTGATGTGTTAACAATCAAAAGTTAAAGAAGAACGTTGATTGGTTAAACATAGAATGGAAAGAATATTTATTATTGAAAACGAAATTGCTAAGTAGCTGTAGCTTATGAAGAAAATTTTATTAATTACCCTGCTGTTTATTGTTCGTTTCTCCTTTTCTCAAAGCAGGTATTGGGTAGCGGCAGGCGCAGGTCTGTGGAGTGGAAATAACTGGTCAAGTACATCAGGCGGAGCAGCTGATGGTGGTGGTCCGCCAACTGGTGCAGAAGATGCTTTTTTTGATGGAAATGGTTTAGGTAATTGTACAGTAGATGCAGTTGCCAGTTTTAATGATTTAACCGTTGATGGATATACAGCAATTATAGATATCAATGGAAATAGCTTTACTGTAAATGGTGAAGCGGATTTAGCAAGTGGAACGATTAGTGATACGCCTGGTACTTCCGAGTTAACCATAAATTCAACCGATTTAGCTCAATTTTCAGGAACACTATTTAATACTGAAGTCAATTGTACAGCGGCAAGAATAGATTTGGATGGTTCAACTTTTAATGCAGATTTTACTGGTGTAAAGGTTGGGATATTTGACGAAAATGGAGATGGAGGAAATGTTTTCAATGGAAACTTTACACTGAGCCATCATGCCAATGGTGGAAGAATTCGATTAGGGGTAAATGTAGCAGATACTTATAATGGATTTGTCACTTTAAATAACCGAAGCGGTGGGCAAATCGAATTTGCTGATAATTCAGCCGGTAATGTAATCCTGGGAGATTTAGCCATTAATTTAGAAGATACTTCAGCCAATGTAATCATTGCAGATGGTTCATTAGCTTCCTTATCCATTGGCGGTAATTTAACAATTACTCATAATTCGACTTCGAACTCTAACTGTTATATTGGAAACAATGGTGACATCAACTTGACAGGAAACCTTATTTATACGAATACAAGTTCTGGAAATAATAATTCACTATTTGTTGGAAATACAGCAACATCCAATGTTACCATAGGAGGAACTTCATCTATTTCCAATACCTCAACCTCAAGTTCTACGAGTAGTCTCTATTTAGGAAGATATGGGTCTGTAACATTTAATGAAGAACTATCATTAACCTTGGATGCTGTAGCAGCAGACGCCTACATTTATTTGAATCATGAGACGGGCTCTAACAATATCTATAATGGCGACATTTTATTAAATTGTAATAATGCGAACTCCAATGGTATTTATTTCGGAAATTCTGGTGGAACAGGTACATTAACTACAGGATTTACTGTGTCAGAAGGAGGAAGTGGTTTTTCAACTTCTCGATTAATCCTCAGAAATTTTACACAAGAAGGAGGAACTGCTCAAGCGCTAAACTTAACTGGAACTGCTCGTTTGGATATTATTACCTCCACTTTTGAAGCGGATTTAAGTGCAACAGCAGCACGCTTGTATCCAAGAGAAAGTGTATTTGAAGGGGAAGTAGATTTTGTTAGAAACGGAACAACTACAGATGATGTGTATGGAGGCAATCGATTTGAGGATGTAGCCTCGTTGACTAACTCTGGTTCTGAGCGTTGGTTATTTGCCAATAATTTGCCGGATACATTTTTAACAGACGTTTCATTAATTACAAATGGTTCTAGTTCAATTTATTTAGCAGATGCTGGAGGAACAACATCCATAGGTGGAGATTTAAATATAACTGCCACAGGAAATGGAACGAATGTAATTGTAGCCAATGTAGATACTTCAGCTCTGAACATTGCTGGAGACTTAATCATTACAAATAATAGTGCAGGGAATTCTACCATATACATAGGTAATGGTGGGAACGTAACAGTAGGTGGAGATGTGCAAGCAGACTTAACGGGAACAGGAGCAACTTGCCGTTTAATTTTCGCAGACAATGAAACTTCTTTTGTTGACTTGAATGGAAAACTTAAAATTAATCATTCAGGTGCAACAACTACTGGAAGGACATTTCTAGCTAATGAAGGAGATTTATCTGTTGCAGATTCTGTAATCATAGTAAATGGTTCTTCTGCAAACTCCTCAGAAGTAATTGTGGGAAGTCACCCAACTTCAGTGGTTCAATTCAATGGTAGTGTAGTAATAAGTGTAGATGATGCTTCAAATGATGGTTTTTTCTTTGGAAATGATAATTCGGATGTATTTCTTGCTGCAGGTCAAACATTGACAATAGGTGCAGCGGGATTTGCGAATGGCGAATTGAGCATAGCTAGTTTAACACAATTAGGCGGCACTGCGCAAAACATAACCTTAAGTGGTACAGCAGTCTTAGATATTGATAGCTCCAGCTTTAGTGGAGCAATCAACTTTTCTGCACCGCGCATCTTTACAGATAATACGATATACGCGCAAGCCACAATTTTATCTAAAACAGGTGCAACAACAGATGATAGCGGAGGAGGAAACAAGTTTCAATCTGATTTAGATTTAAATCATTCAGGAACAGGTGAGCTTCGTTTTGGAAATAATTATCCAGATAGTGTAAGTGGAAATTTTACGATCAATCACTCGGGAACTGCGGCTGTATACTTTGCTAGAAGCTCTAAGAATAATTACATTGCTGGTGATTTAAGCTATACGAATACGGCATCCAGTGGCTCACCTAATTTTTACATAACGGGTGACACTTCTTCTTCAATTACAATAAATGGAATTTCAACACTAAATATAAATACTACAGGGAGTGCCACTAACGATACCTATTTCCCAAACGCAGGAGATGCCACATTCAACAGCAATGTGAGTGTAACAAATACTTCTAATACGAGTTCATCAACTCAATTTTGGGTGGCAAACTCGCAATATTCCGAAGCAATTTTTAATGGTGATTTAACAATTGTAAATGGGGGTAGTGCCAATGAGGCGGATGTAATTGTGGGACAAGCTGGAGAAGTAACCATTGATGGAAATGTGGATGTAGACAATGATAATTCGAGTACAAATGCTGATCTATTTTTTGCAAACCAATCTACTTCTACGGTGCAAATCAATGGTGATGTTGACCTATACAATGAAGGAAGTGGGACAAATAGAAATGTATATTATGCCAATTATGGCTCAGTAACTACCAATGGTGTTTTTTCAGTTGAAAACAGCAGCAATGCGAGTAGCTCAAGTATTTTCATTGCTTACCGAAGTAGTGGATCAACTATTTTTAATGATAATATTGTACTTGAAGCAACTGACTTAAATAATGATAATATTTCCTTTGGTGGAAATGATGGAGTTACCACCTTAACCGCAGGAAATACGGTTAGTATCGGAGTTGGAGGATTTGTAGGTGGAGACTTAACTTTTAGAAATTTTACTCAAGTAGGTGCAACTGCTCAAAACATTGCCATTACAGGAAGTGGTATAATCTATCATTATGATGCAGATTGGGGTGGAGATGTAACTTTTGAAGGACCTAGAATACGACTTCGAACATCAACATTTAATGGAGATTCAGAGTTTACAAAAACAGCTACAGGAAGTGACGATTGCTATGGGGGAAATATTTTTGAAGGAAATACAACTTTCAATATCAATGGAAATGGCCGTTTTTACATGGGGTCAAGTCAAGCTGATACTTTTAATTTAAATGTTACGTATACGAATGCTTCACCGGGGGAGATTTTGAATTGGCTAATAATTCAGCAAACAATTACATTGCCGGAGATTTAACAATCAATCACACACCAACAGGAGGAGATTCTTATATAATTCTTGCTAGGTCAACTGCATCCTCTATACAAATTGATGGAGCCACTATAGTTAATTCAGGAGGAACTCCTGCGAATACAGATATTTATTTAGGCTATCAAGGAGATGTAACTTTTAACGATACTTTATCGGCAACAAATGCAATTTCTGCCGGAACTTCTGAGTATCATTTTGCCAATGGGACTACTTCTAATGTAATCATAAATGGGAATGTTTCAACATTGAATAATGGCAGCGGAACTTTAGAAAGACATTATATTGGAGACGATGGTTTAGTAACCATCAATGGAACATTAGATGTACTGAATAATGGCTCTTCGACAACAGCTGATGTCATTATAGCTGATGCCGCTTCATCAATAGTAAGTATAACGGGATTAGTAGATGCAGATAATAATGCAAGCGGTACAAATGCAAGGTTGTTCTTTGGAAATAATGGTGATGTCACTTTTGGTTCTCAAATAGAAATATCCAACAATTCAGGAGCAGGTAATTCAGAAGTGAGTTTAAATCGAAATAGTAATAGTAGCAACACCTATAATGGTCCAATCGTCGTTGAAAATACCAATGCAACTGCAGATGGTGTGACCTTTGGCATAAATGGAGGCTCGGGAACGATTGCTGCAGCGCAAAGTGTAACCATTGGCGCGGGTGGCTTCAATGCAGGTGAATTAGAATTTAGAAACTTCACAAGAACAGGTGCTTTAGCCACAAACTTAACATGTACTGGAACCGCTAGAATTTATAGTTATGATAGTGATTGGCAAGGAGAAGTAAGCTTTACGGCACCTCAGTTTATTACAAGGGGGTCAAGCTACGCAGGTATAGCATACTTTGAAAAAACAGGTGCAACAGATAATGTTTCAGTAGGAGGAAATACGTTCAATGATAATGTCACGTTTGTAAATAGCGGATCAGGTTATTTATTGATGGGAAATGGCACTTTTGATTCGTTTGGTGCCGATGTGACGACTCAAAATACTGGAAGTAGACATATCTATTTGGCATATTCAGGGGCAGGGCATGCAATTACAGGTGATTTAACTGTTATAAATAATGGAACAAGCGGAAATACGCATACTTATATTTCAGATCAAAGTAGTGCTACTTTAAGTATCGGGGGAAATGTTAGTATTACAAATAATGGATTAAGTACTAATAATGATGTTTATTTCGGAGAGGAAGGGGCTATTACAGTTGTTGGAGAAGTAGATATTCTAAGTACGGGAACTGCAACAAATAGTGAAATTTATGTTGGCTATGGCACAAATAGTACAATTGATATTGGAACAGATTTAACTGCAGTGAATGCAGGAGGAGGCTCTATAAAGAGATACTATATGCCAAGAGGTGGAGATTTAACCGTAGGAGGAAACTTAAGCATAGATAATTCTGCTTCTGCTACTACTGCCTCTATTATCATGGCTTCTTATGCCGCTTCACAAGTGACTATAAATGGAACTGCAGACTTTTCCAATTCAGGAACAGGCAATACGTCAAACTATTCAATTGCTAATCAGGGTGATATTATTTTTGAAGGTGATGTGACTGCTACAAATAGTTCAGGGTCAGGTGATTCATTTATTCGGTTTAGTCAAAATAGTAATGCATCTTCTACCTTTAACGGTTCTATTATTCTAGTAAACAGCAATGCCTCTGGAGATGGAGTTACCTTTGGCTCTAATAGTGGTTTAACTACACTTGCAGATGGAGAAACCATCTCAATCGGTGGAGGAGGATTTGTTGCGGGTAACTTGCAATTAAGAAACTTTACTCAAAATGGATTAAGCCCACAATCAATCACTATTACAGGTACAAGTCGTTTTTATACCTATGATGCTTCATTTGATGCTGATTTAACAGTGATTTCTCCCAGATTCTACTTAAGGACAACCACTTTCAATGGGGATTTTGATTATACAAAAACAGGCTCCACTAATGAATCTAGTTATGGTGGTAATACCTTTGAAGGAGATGTGAGCTTTACCATCACTGGAACAGGCTATCAAAGAATGGCAAATACTGTCGCTAATGACTATAATGGTGATTTAAGCTTGATTCAAAGTGGTAGTGGATATTTACGCCCAGCGTATAATCGAGACTGTACTCTTGAAGGAGATTTGTATTATGATTTTACATCTTTAATTCGTTTTGGTGATGCAAGTGGCTCTTTAATTTTTGACGGAGCTTCTGATCAATCAATCAATGATTTAGCAGCTTCTACCATACCTTATTTTGAAGAAATGGTGGTAAACAAATCAGCAGGTGAACTTACCTTAAATACACCCATAATTATTGCTAATGACCTTACGCTAACTGATGGCTTATTAAATACCGATTTTACGAATACCTTAACCTTTTTGGATAATTCTACAGTAACATCTACTTCAAATGAAAGTCATGTAGTTGGGCCTGTCAATAAAATAGGGAATGATGATTTTAATTTTCCAGTGGGTAATGGAATTCAATATCGCCCAATTGGTATTGCTAGAGTAACTAGTGGTAGTGCTGAGTTTCAAGCTTCTTATATTGATACTTCTGCCAATGCTTCTTATAGTATAGCAGCCAAGGAAGGGGCTTTAGATCATGTTAGTAGAGAAGAATATTGGATTTTAGATCGTTTGGCAACTACTGCTCAGGCAGATGTTATCTTATCTTGGGATACAGCAAGTGGTGGAGTAGACAATTTATCTGAATTACGAGTGGCCAGATGGGATGGTGCACAATGGACAGATGAAGGGAATTCAGCTACCACCGGAAATACGGTAAGCGGTACATTAACATCCTTGACAAGAATCTCAGATTTTAGTCCGTTTACATTGGCCTCGTCAACGGCTAATAATCCTTTACCAGTTGAATTGATCTCGTTTAAAGGAAAATGTATTGGGAATAATCAAACACAACTAAATTGGGCGACCGCCACAGAAGTTAATAACGATTATTTTACCATTTATGCCTCAACAGAGGGCTTTCAGTTTGTTCCTCTAAAAACGATTAAGGGACATGGAAACTCATTGAGTTTAAAAGAGTACAGTTCATTGGTTCAAGGAGATTATGAATATTTTTATCTGAGTCAAACCGACTTTGATGGTACGACAAAAAATTATCCGGCTATACATGTACAAACTTGTGCTGATGAAATAAGCTTTAGTATGTATCCAAACCCATTAATTGATAAACAATTAATCATTGAAGGAAGTGATCAGGAGCACGAACTAATCATTCGAAATACTCAAGGAAAAGTGATTTATCAGACATACTTTGTTGGTAAGCATATTGTAAATGCCCAGCTTTTTTCGAATGGAGTTTACTTTGTTAGTTTAAGAAATGGGGAAGAAGTTGAAACGAAAAAGCTATTTGTTAAATAGCTTTTTTAGCCTTTAATTTTTCTTCTAAAGCAAACATCTCATCACGCAAACGAGCGGCTTCCATAAAATCCATTTCCTTAGCCGCTTTTTCCATTTGCTTTTTAGTTTGCTTAATGGCTTTTTCCAATTGAGGCTTACTAATATATTCCACAACCGGATCAGCAGCCAAAGCAGTATGTTCTTCTGTTTCTATGTATGCTTTTGGATCTTCTTTGCCATCGGCGGCTTTGGTTTGACCTAATATGCTGAATTTGTCTTTTTTCAAAGCCGTAGGCGTAATGCCATGTTTGGCATTATAAGCCAATTGCTTTTCTCTTCTTCGGTCGGTTTCGTCCATTGTTTTTTGCATGGAACCCGTGATGGTGTCTGCATAAAAAATCACCAGACCATTTACATTTCTTGCGGCTCTACCTGCTGTTTGAGTTAAGGAACGACCAGATCGTAAAAAACCTTCTTTGTCTGCATCCATTACGGCGACAAGAGAGACTTCGGGTAGGTCTAGTCCTTCCCTCAGCAAGTTGACCCCAACCAAAACATCAAACTCACCTAAACGTAATCCTCTTAAAATTTGAACTCGTTCTAAAGTGTCAACATCCGAATGAATGTATCGGGTTTTAATACCATTCTTAGTAAAGTATTTGGTCAGTTCTTCAGCCATCCGTTTGGTTAAAGTGGTTACCAAAACACGTTCGTCTTTCTCAATACGCTGGGCAATTTCTTCCATCAAATCATCCACTTGGTTTTGGGTTGGACGAACCTCAATAATAGGGTCTAATAATCCAGTCGGACGAATCACTTGTTCTACTAAAACTCCTTCCGATTCTCTCAATTCATAATCAGCCGGAGTTGCCGATACATAAATGGTTTGGTTTCGAAGCGCTTCCCATTCTTCAAACTTCAAAGGGCGATTGTCGATGGCTGCAGGCAAGCGAAAACCGTATTCTACCAAATTGGTTTTCCGAGAACGGTCTCCACCATACATGGCGTTTATTTGAGAAACCGTAACATGGCTTTCATCCACCACCAATAAATAGTCATCTGGGAAATAATCCATCAGACAGAATGGTCGTGTGCCAGGTGCGCGATTGTCGAAATAACGAGAGTAGTTTTCAATGCCTGAGCAATAACCCAATTCCTTCATCATTTCTAAATCATAGAGCGTTCTTTCTTCCAATCTTTTGGCTTCAAGTGGCTTTCCAATTTCTTTAAAGTAATCCACTTGTTTCACCATATCTTGTTGAATTTGCCAAATGGCATCATTCATTCTACTTTGGGTGGTCACAAATAAATTAGCCGGATAAACATTTAAAGAGTCAAAACGCTCAATGGTATTGCCATTGTATGGGTCAAAAGATCGAATATCTTCAATTTCATCGCCAAAAAAACTAATGCGATAGGCAATGTCTGCATAAGCTGGAAAAATATCCACCGTATCTCCTTTTACTCGGAATTTCCCTCTTTCAAAATCACCATGCGTTCTTGAATAAAGTGCTGAAACAAATTTGTGCAGAAGCTTATTCCGACTAATCAGTTCCCCTTTTTTAATGTGGGTAACATTCTGTTTAAAATCAGAAGGGTTAGATATACCATAAATACATGAAACCGATGAAACCACAATCACATCTCTTCTTCCTGAAAGTAGAGATGAGGTGGCACTTAATCGAAGCTTTTCAATTTCATCGTTGATGGATAAGTCTTTTTCTATGTAAGTATCCGTAGTTGGTAAATAGGATTCTGGTTGATAGTAATCGTAGTAAGAAACAAAATATTCAACGGCGTTTTTCGGAAAAAACTGCTTGAATTCTCCATACAATTGTGCCGCCAAGGTTTTGTTGTGACTCAATACTAGGGTAGGTTTACCAGTTTCTTGAATGACATTGGCAATGGTAAAGGTTTTTCCAGAACCAGTAACACCTAGCAGCGTTTGCGCTGCATCACCAGAAATCAGTCCTTCTACTAATTGCTTTATGGCTTGTGGCTGATCACCTGTGGGTTTGTAATCGGAGGTAAGTTCAAACTTCATGTAGCAAAGTTACAAGGAAGCTTGAAGCTAACCATATAAATTAGCCATCTTTAGGTTCTTTTTATTTCCCTTATGGAAAGTAAAATGGCCTTAGCAAGCTCTTCCCGATATGCTGAATCTAGCAACTTCTTGCGGTCTTCTTCATTACTTAAAAAGCCACATTCTATTAATATAGAAGGGCAATTCACTTCTTTAAGCACATAAAAAGGAGCAGGGAGAAACTTTACTTTTTCATTGATGTGATTACTAAAACTTTGTGCAAAAGTCTTTGCTGTAATGTAATTTGGTAATGTGTCTTTTTGAGTTAACAATTTCGAATAATAAATTTCAATTCCACTTTTAGCTGAGGTTTTTTCATTAGCATCATGAATTGCATTTATGTGTAAGCTTAAGTAGAAATCAGCTTTCTTATTCTTTTGAACTTCAACTCGACTTTTTAGGTCTATGAATTCATCTTTATTTCGGGTAAAATGAAGTTGAATATTATGAAATTGTGCTTGTTTTTTTAATTCTTCGCTAACTAATAAAACTAAATCTTTTTCATGTATTCCATCTACACTTGTGCCATGGTCTTGCCCACCATGCCCGGGATCTATGATGACAATTAATGGCTTTTCTTTTGGAGTGAGTTTAAAAGAATTTAAAGTGCAAAAGAGTGCGAATGCAAATAGAATTATGGATCCTTTCCAGATTCTGTTTTGATTGGAGTAGTTCTTATTCATCATAATCATTCTGTTTTTAAGTTTAGGATAGCTAAATTGACTTACCAGCCTGCTTTTTGATTGCTTTTGTGCAAACTGTAAAATCAGATTTTGATATAAGGTGGTTTCGGTTTCCGCTTGGCAAACTTGATCAGCGAGGTACTCATGGTTTTGTTTTATGGCTTTTTTGAATAACCATATCATAGGATTAAACCATAAAAAGATGCTTACCACTTCAATAAATAAATTGTCTAAGCTGTGTCGTTGTTTTCGGTGGATATGCTCATGAAGTAAAATCGTATCTAAGTTTTCTTTATTTTGAAATACTTCAGCATTGATAAATAGAAAATGAAAGAAAGAGAATACCCCTTTAGATTCTTCTAAAACATATACTTTAAAGTCATTTATATTTTCAAATGGTCGCTGTGTAAGCTTGTAGAGAGTATTTAGTCGGTAGCATAATTGAAGTGCAAGCAAAAGAAAAACCATCCAATAAATGGCGATAAATGTCTTTTTAAGGAAGGTTTCTTCAGGTTTAATATATGTTGTATCAAGTCCTGATGAAACATTTATTTTCTCTATTTCAAATAGGCTTTGACTTTGTGCAATCAATTCATGTTCAGCGTTAATTTCAATTCCCCAATTGAATTGAAGAGCAGGTATAACTAGGCTTAAGATTAGACCAGCTAAAAGGAAGAAGCGATTGAATTGAAACCACTTTTCATTTTTTAAGAGAAGTTGATAAGCACTGAAAAAAATCACAGTGCCTAAAAAAGATAAGATGAAGTAGTTAATCATTTTGATCAATTTTTTGGTCAATAATGCGCTTTAATTCCTTTAATTCTTCTTGACTCAAATCGCTTTCTTCAGCGAAAAAACTAGCTAGTTTGGCTGCTGAATTATCAAAAAAGTGTTGACTAATTTTTTTTAAATGCTGACCGAAATAATTTTTCTTTTCCAACAAAGGGAAGTAGTGTTTATCGCGACCAACTTTTTCAAAATCAATCACCTTTTTATCACAAAGCCTTTTTAATAAAGTTGAAATGGTCGTGTAAGCTGGCTTCGGCTCTTCATAAGCATTCATAATGTCTTTCATGTAGGCTTTTTTCAATTGCCACATGTACTTCATCAGTTCAAGTTCTGCTTCTGTTAATTTTTTCATTACTACAAAAATAGTAATAAAAACTATATTTGTAGTAATGAGTCTATTTTTTATTGAAATTCCTTATCTCATCCCAAGTCCAAAAGCGTTTTTGTTCAGTGTGTTGAAATGCCTTTTTCAGATAGTTCAGTACTTTTTCTCGAAATACTTCTTTGGGAATGGAGGAAGAATAAATATCTCGGCGATATGGTTGATCAAAGCGATCCGCCTTGCTTAAGGCTTTAGATTCTAAACGTAAAATAGGGCCAGTATCTGTTACTTTATCCACTTCCCACTTGTAGTCACTCTTTTCTATTCTATTTAATGCTACTGCTAAGGGTTTTAAATTTAAACGCGGAAAGCTACTTCGGCTTGCTATGTCTACCCAAGTCGTGTATTTACATTCCAATTCATATTTATGGTTGTCAAAGCAGCTCAGCACATAATCAAAACCATAGCTTTCTGAGAAGGCTGCATAATAATGAATGGGTTCTGAAAGCTCTTGTACAAGCAAAGTCAGTTCTGGATAATAAGTGCGATTACCTTTTTTTAAAATGGAAAGGTCATTTTCAACCTTTTCTACTTCTTCTTTCCAATTTTCAGCAAAGCTTTCAGGATGTTGTAGTACTTTAGGAAAAACCTCCAAGAAATACTCAAACTTCTGCACGCAAAGCTTCATTTCTTCTTTTTCGCCAAACGGTCTGTAGAACTTATTACTTTCTACTTGATTCATCCAGCAACAGAGTTTTAACGCATACTGGCTGTTTTTATCCTTGGGTTTATATTCTCTAAAATCACCAATAATGGCCATTTCTCTTAAAACGGCATCGTACTGTTTAGCCAATTCGGGGTAGATGAGTGCAAATACCCCTACAAAACCATCAATATCGAAATGATTGGCTGAAACCCACTGTTTATCTAAACCACCAAATTCGTTCTGCAAAGCATTGAGGACAATTTCGCCTGAAGTGTCTGCTTCTATGGAAGGGTGAAAATTGGCTCCACGCCAATGCGAAAGGATGGTTGCGTGTGGGTGTAAGGCATCTACTACAATGCATTCTTTGTCTTCAATTGCTGAAAAGGGAATAAATTCTCTCAAATCTCTCAAAGCTTATTAGTAAACTTGGGTGCAAATTAAAAGGAAATGTTTAGAGACTTTTTAAAACAGAGTCATTCTTCTTCTAAATATGGTTTTAGATATCGAGGCTTGGAAACTAGCCGAATCGAAAATCTTACGGATGCGGTGTTTGCATTTGCAGTAACTTTACTCGTTATTGCTTCTGAAGTACCAAATAGTTATGTGGAGTTACAAGCCTCTATGTATGATTTTATTGGCTTTATTTTTTGTGCTCTATTAATCTTTGGTATTTGGAACAATCACTACAATTTTTTCCGCTACTACGGCATGCAAGATAAGTTGACCAAATCGCTAAACTTCATTTTTATATTTGTCTTGCTTTTTTATATATATCCTTTAAAGTATTTGTTCTCTTACTTAGGTTCAGCCATATTTATCACTTTTCTGAAGAAAATCAATTACACTTCTCCAGCCATGCAAATGGCTTTGGAAAATATTCAATCTGCCCATATGAATTCAAGTCAGTGGACAGACTTGATGATTCGTTTTAGTTTGGGCTTGCTTTTTATTTACCTGATTCTCTTTTTCATGCATTTAAATGCACTAAAAAAAAGGAAAATACTTGACCTTAATCCCTTGGAAGTTTACGAAACCAAATGCTTTATGAACTCTTATTTGTTTTTGGTGTTTATTGCCATATTAAGTATTACTATTGTCTCTATCGGAGGAGGTGCTTATGCTCCACAAGCTGGTTTTACGTATTGCACAATTCCTATAGTTTTGCCAATTTTTAGAAAGTTTCAAGTCAAAAAAATCAAGAAAAAATACGCTGAATATATACCTGAATAGCCATACTAAACCTACTTAACCATCCTATAATTTTTAATAATGAAGAATAAAATAAGTTTAATCCTTGCCCTAACTTTTTGTTTCCAGTTTGCCATTGCCAAAGAAGGCATGTGGCTGCCACTTTTGCTAAAAAGTTTAAATGAGGGAGAAATGCAAAGCATGGGTTTAAAGTTGAGCGCTGAAGATATTTACAGCGTCAATCAATCCAGTTTGAAAGATGCAGTCATTTCTTTTGGTGGTTTTTGCACTGGTGAAATCATTTCAGATCAGGGTTTAATTTTAACCAATCACCATTGTGGTTACGGCCAAATACAATCGCATAGCTCGGTAGAAAACGACTATTTAACCAATGGATATTGGGCGATGAATCACAGTGAAGAGTTAGCTAATCCTGGCTTAACGGCCACTTTTATCGTTCGTATGGAAGATGTTACTTCGGAGGTTTTAATGGGCCTAGATGCTAATTTGACAGAGACTGAGCGACAAGAAGAAATCAGTAAGCGAATTAAAACCATAACAGAAAAGGCCACGGCAGATACGCATTATGATGCCTACATCCGTCCATTTTTCTATGGCAATGAATATTATATGTTTATTACCGAAACGTTTAAGGATGTTCGCTTAGTGGGTGCTCCGCCTTCTGCTATTGGTAAGTTTGGTGGAGATACCGATAATTGGATGTGGCCAAGACATACTGGAGATTTTTCCTTGTTTCGAATTTATGCCGACAAGGATAATAAGCCTGCAGCATACAGTGAAGACAATGTTCCCTACAAACCCAAACATTATTTCCCCATTTCCATGGAAGGAGTGAAAAAAGGTGACTTTACTATGGTTTATGGTTTTCCAGGAAGAACTCAAGAATATTTGACTTCTTATGCCATTCAACAAATCAAAGAAGTGCTAAATCCTGCGCGCATAGAAATTCGTGCTCAAGCCTTAGAAATTATGGATAAACACATGAAAGTGAATGATACCGTAAGAATTAAATATGCTTCAAAGTATGCTCGAGTAAGTAATTATTGGAAAAAATGGATTGGAGAAAACCGCGGATTGCAGAAGGCAAATGCGATACAAATGAAGCAGGAACAAGAAGAGGCGTTTTTGGAAGCTACTGCTGGAATAGCAGCTTATGATGGATTAATGACTGCTTTTGCAGAACGTTACCAAGCCATTGAAAAATATGCCCAAGCGAGAAGCTATTTTGTTGAAATACCTTACCGAAAGTTAGAATTGATTGGTCTTGCGGCATCCTTTCGAACAGCTGTAGATAATGCGATGGAAAAGAAAGACAATTTGGAAGAAGTGGAGAAATTGAAAGCAAAAGCGGAAAAGCATTTTAAAGATTTTGATTATCCTACAGAGCTTGAAATGGCAGTAAAACTGTTGCAGAAATATGTAAACGATATGCCTGCCGAATTTGTACCTGAGCAATTACTTAAGAATAAATCAAACTTAGAAGGCTATATTACCAAAGTATATGAAACGAGTATTTTTAACAAGCAAAGCGAAGTAGATTTCTACTTGAAAAAATTCAATAAAGGTTCAGCCAATCGAATAAAAACGGATCCAGCATTTAAGTTGATGCAAGACTTTTATGCGATTTACAATGAGCAGATTAAACCTGAGTACAATCGAATTTCAGACGAGATAGACTCTTTGAGTAAGATTTATGTACAAGGTTTACGAGCTAATGTAGAAGGCAGGTACTACCCAGATGCGAACAGTACCTTACGCTTGGCTTACGGACAGGTAGATGATTTTGAGCCCAATGATGCAGTGGAGTATGAGTTTTTTACAACCACTGCTGGTATTTTAGAAAAGTATGATGCTGGTAGTGCAGACTTTGATTTGCCAAAACGCTTGGTCGATTTAATAGAAGCGCGTGATTTTGGGCCTTATCAAGACGATGCCGGACATATGCCTGTTTGCTTTACCGCTTCTAATCATACTACAGGAGGTAATTCTGGAAGCCCAGTTTTAAATGCGAAAGGAGAACTTATTGGGTTAAACTTTGATAGAAACTGGGAAGGAACCATGAGTGATATTACTTACGATGTGAATCAATGTAGAAATATCTCTGTAGACATTCGCTATGTTCTTTTTGTGGTGGATAAGTTTGCCGGAGCGGGGCATTTGGTAAAAGAAATGAAATTGGTGAATAACACAAAGGAGAAATAAAATAGTGAAGACAAAGAAAGAGATAGTTGATAATTGGTTGCCGCGCTATACCGGAACCGCTAGAGAAGAATTTGGAGAATACATTTTACTGACCAACTTTGGCAACTATGTACGCATGTTTGCCGAAGAGTTTAAAGTAGAAATAAAAGGGGAGAAGCACCCCATGCAAACAGCCACCGCAAACGGTATCACCATTATTAATTTTGGCATGGGATCGGCCATGGCCGCTACGGTTATGGATTTACTTTCGAGTATTATGCCAAAGGCAGTGCTATTTCTAGGGAAATGTGGAGGACTGAAAAAGAAGACGCAAATTGGTGATGTTATTCTTCCAATTGCTGCCATACGAGGTGAAGGGACTTCAGATGATTACATTCCGGCTGAGGTTCCGGCCTTGCCTTCTTTCCGTCTGCAACGCTCAGTTTCTTCCATGATTAAAAAGCATGAACTAGACTACTGGACTGGAACCGTTTACACTACCAACCGAAGGGTTTGGGAACACGATGAAGAATTTAAAGAATACCTAAGAGAAATAAGAGCCATGGCCATCGACATGGAAACAGCGACTATATTTTCGGTAGGTTTTGTCAATAAAATACCACATGGAGCACTGCTTTTGGTTTCTGATAATCCCATGATACCCGAAGGGGTGAAAACCAGCGAAAGCGACCAAAAAGTGACTAGTCATTTTGTGAACCATCATTTGCAAATTGGCATTGATGCTTTACTTGAATTAAGAGAGTCAGGGGAATCAGTGAAGCATTTGCGCTATGAGGATGAGTAAATATAAGTAGAGAAGTATACACTGCCTTCTTAGGAGTACTATTGCTTGATAACTTTAAGTTTATCAATTAATTGATTTTGTGAAAAAATCTCTACAAAGTAAATACCTGCCTTTCCTTTGAGAGAATAGTTGACTTTGCTTGTCCCTTCAAAAGTTTGACTTTTAATGAGCTGTCCGTGCACATTTGACTGCACTACTGTAAATTGATCTTGTTTTCTATTTAATTCAATACATATATAGCCATTACTAGGATTCGGGTAGACTTGGAATTCTTGAATGCTTAAATCATTTAAGTTTGTGCTTAATAGGGTATTAAAACTCCAAATATTTGACCATGGTGAATTCCCAAAAGAATCGCTACCTCGAACTCTCCAATAGTATTGTTGATTAACTAATAATCCATTGAATGTAGTTTGCAAAGCAGTGGTGCTTCTTCTTATTGGATTGGTAAATAGGCTATCTGTAGCTATTTCTATTTGGTAACTATTGGCTCCATTACTTGCAGTCCACTGAAATGCTTGACCATTGCTGGGAACCATTTGGGCTGTATTTGTTGGTGATATTAGAGTAGGTGCTTGGTTTAGTTGATAATTCGTGGTAAAGCTCCAAACTTCAGACCACATTGATGAGTCATTTTGATTAAAGACTTTAGCACGCCAGAAGTAATGCGTTCCATATTGCAATGAAACACTATTGCTGGAAATATACTGCAAAGAACTAACGTGTTGAACACCAGGTATTCGAATGGCATTTCCACTACTAAAATCGGCACGTTCATCTATTTCGAACACATAATTACTTGGTCTTGTATTATTGATTTCTAATCTACTTCTAAGAATCGGGTTTGTAGAAATGTTTATCGCATTCTTTGCGGGTAAATAGAGAGTTAATGTATCCAAAGTGGTAAAACTCCTAATCGTACTCCATTGGCTACTATCATTCACATTGGTTGCTCTAGCTCTCCAATAATAGGTTGTACCATACAACAAACTATTGGCA